>Ga0209661_1000223_pt1 | contig 33026 bp, 39 predicted proteins | sample SaaInlV_120m_DNA_2_FD_184660 | JGI IMG/M metagenome (GOLD analysis project Ga0209661, IMG submission 184660) | Marine microbial communities from expanding oxygen minimum zones in the Saanich Inlet - SI072_LV_120m_DNA (SPAdes) (version 2) | ecosystem: Environmental > Aquatic > Marine > Intertidal... | reverse complement strand
CAGCCCCTACAAACCATACCTTTCCTCTCAAAACTCTATCCCCTGTTGCGCCTTAATTCCACTATCTGAATAGGCATGCTTAATTTTTTTCATCTCTGTTACCGTATCTGCAATCTCTATAACTTCTAAAGCAGCATTGCGTCCTGTTAAAATAAGGTGCATCCAGGTAGGACGCTCCTTGCTGATAAACTGTGCGATCTCCTGACCACTAATCCAACCATATCCAGAACAGTAGTTGATCTCATCAAATATCAAAAGATCAAACTCATAGGAACGAACCTTCTCTTTGCAAAGCTCCCAGATCTCACGGCTAGTCTTGATATCTTGTTCTGGATTTTCTGTATCCCAAGTAAATCCATCTCCCAGTGAGTGCCACTCTATATTCTCAAACTTTTTAGCTGCCTCCTGCTCTCCAGTTCTCCATTTTCCTTTTATGAACTGAATCACACATACTTTCATACCCCAACCAGCAGCACGAAAGGCTACTCCAAATGCGCTAGAGGATTTCCCTTTACCTTCACCAGTGTGAACCAAAACCACTCCATCTCTCTTCTCTCTTGCTTTCATCTCAAGTAAACCATCCTGCAATTTGTGTTGGGGAGCTTGGAAAATACCAGTGAATATAAGATGCTCTAACTCCTCTGTAATGAACCCCTTTATGTCCACGACTTAAACTAAATGCTGGCTCTATACTATCACCATCTTCTAAAGTTGAAGATAGCATTGAGTGATGAAATTCATGCCCTCGAGCGCCAACCTCTTCATCTCTATAACCAAGAGAGACTAAGCTTTGCTTCATCTCTGTTTTGATAGGGAGTGCTCCAGCCATCTGCCACTCAACTCCAGCATGATCAGTTAATGACTCTCCCAATAACATCATACCTCCACACTCAGCTAATAGCGCTCCTCCGCTTTCGATAAAAGCACGAATTGAGCCTAAACTTTTTGAGCTAGCTAACTGCTCGGCATAGAGTTCTGGATAACCTCCAGGCAACCATACCCCATCTGCATCAAACGGAACCTCCTCACCAGCAACAGGGGAGAAAAACTTAATTGTAGCTCCCTCACTCTCCAGCCAACGAATATTTTCTGAGTAGATAAAACAACAAGCCTCATCTTTAGCAACTGCAATCAATCTCTCTTGTAAGAGCTTATCTGTTTTTTTATTAGCTGGTTGGTTATTATTATTAGAAGAGATGGTAGCAGATAATATCGTTGATTTAGTAGCTATAAAAGTATCATCAACAATATGTAGTGACTTACTCAGCTCAGGTATATTCTGCTCTTGAGGTCTCACCAACCCTAAATGTCGCTCTGGAAGTGACTGAATATTCTTCTCTAGCCAGCCAATAAGTGGTGGTAACTCATACTCAGCCAGTGCGCTCTGGAGCAACTTAGCATGGTGTGCGGAGCCAACTCTATTAGCAATAACCCCACTAATTTTTCCACCTTTTGCCTTGGCAAACTCAACAAAACCAGAGAGTAGTGGCACAATAGAGCCACTCATCCCTTTAGCATCTATCACCAACCAAATTTCGAGATTGAGTTCTACCGCAAGGTGGAGTGATGAACCGCGCTCGCCAACTCCAGATCTCCCATCAAACAGCCCCATAACTCCCTCAACTAAGATAAATTCAGAATTATTTACATTATTGATAAGGCGCAGAGACTCTTCTTCGCCAACCATATAGCTATCTAAATTTTTAGACTCCACTCCTGTTATCGCTTTGTGCCAGAGTGGATCTAAAAAATCTGGACCTGCCTTAAATGGGATGACAGATATATTTTTCTGTTTTAACAGCTGCAGAAGTGCAACGGTTACGGATGTCTTTCCGCAACCAGATTGCACTCCTGCAAGGAGGACTCTTCTACTCAAATGAGGATCTGTATTTTAGCCTTGCAGTGCACGGCTATCACTGCTCGAAAGTCTCTGCATCATAAATCCAGCGACTCCTCCCAGTGCAGCCCAAAATAGACCATTAGCGATAGCAGTTGCCCAAAAAAATGAGTGAGTCAATGCTTCGGGGGCAAGGCTAGAGTGCTCTGCTGGCAGTGGTGCGCCAACAATATGTGGAACCACCAAGAGTATTAAACCAACCCCTCTTAGCAACTGACTCTTAGCAAATATAACCAGACTAAGACCAATAATTGTCGCCAAGACTGTAGCGCCCCACCAAAGCTGTCGATCTGCCAAATCAGCAGAGACAGTTCCAGGGATCTCTGGCAGCAGACCTAATGATGGTGCAACAAAGAATGCCGCATAGCCACCAAGCCCCCACAAGATACCATTGCGCAGACCACTACGCTGCTTCAGTTGAATTGCAGCAGTCAAAAGTAGTGCGAAACCTATCCCACCGAGAACATTAGCTAAAACAGTATATCCCGTTCGTTCAGCACCATCTGCTGGAGCCCATCCCTCTTCTTCGATATCATGTGAGTGTGAGTGCGAATGAGAGTGTCCATCGGCAGCAAGAGCTACCGGCTCTCCAGCAACCTCATAGGTCTCTGCCTCTAAGATAATTGGTACAACTTGTAACTGCTGCAGTGCTGAAAGCAGTAGACCCGCAACAATGCCCGCAATCACTGCGGAAAATATTAAATTTTTAAACATAGTAAACTCCTGTTGTCAGCGGACAGCTCTCAGCCAAAAGTAGTTTTTAATCTAATTCTACTTACTGTTGCTTACTGTTTACCGCTCACTTAATAACTAACTTTTTAGTGGCAAGGAAATGCAAATGAGTGGCGAGTATCATGTGCCGCATTATGGGCGATATCCGCTTGTCCTTGCATAAATCCAACACCGAAGAGGATAGTAAGTCCTAAAAGAACTGCACCGACCACCGCAGGAAATTGACTCTGTTCTAAAGTAGCATCTACTGGAGACGCAACTGCTGTTGTATTATTCATAAAATAAAACTCCTAAATTATACGCACCCGTATGTTGAAATATAAATATATATTGAAATATAAATACTCTTTGGCAGGTCTCCGGACTCGTGACATTCATACTACACCTTCCCATCACTATAGACAGTGGTATATTGTAGTACTTCAGCGTCACCTACCGTTGCGGGGGCAGTATCGGATTTACACCGATTTCCCTTTTCATCTCCATTTTGTCAAATGGGGACACCAACTAGTTCTCAGATATTAGAGTAAAAACAGTTTTCTGTCAATATTTAGTTTAGATGCTTGCTAGTCTAGAGAATCATAAAACAGATTGACACACACCTAATTCAGAAGTAAAGTTCGAGTATGTCATCACTATTAATATGGTAGAGCTGTGGGAACTTTTAAGTAGTTGGTTATCTGCCAATGAGGAGCTGCTCTTCTGGATGGCGGCTGGCTCTGCGCTGATGTTAATAGGATCGATCGCAGCTCTACCGTGGTTAGTTGGTAAAATTCCTAGTGACTACTTTAATCATGAGAACGAGCCTGACAGTACGCTTCTACAAAAATCACCTCTAACTCGCTTAACAATCTATATTGTTCGTAATATATTTGGGTTAATATTAGTAGTGGCTGGCCTTCTGATGTTGGTACTTCCTGGGCAGGGAATATTAACCCTACTCCTCGGGATTATGGTTGCAGATTTCCCAGGAAAATATCGTTTAGAGCAGTGGATAATTCGTCAGCGTGGTATTCTTAGTGCAATAAATTGGTTTCGCAAACGAGGCGGGCACACCCCACTAAAACTTACAACTTAAACTTATAAGATAGAGAAGAGTAGAGATAATGGACAGCAGTAATGGCTTAAATAGAGAGAGCAGAGATGAGTTGCTCTTAGAAATTCGCAAAACAGTTAAGAGTGAAGTTAAGCGCGGGATGCGCCGAAAGAGTTGGTTAAAAAATATTCTCTATATGGTGATAGCGGGATACTTAACTCTTCTGATGCTAGTCTCTGCTGGAGTAGTTGAGTATATAGATCCAGAAGAGCGGATTGCATTAATAAAAATAAAAGGGGTTATTAGTAGCGAAACTGTGAATAGCGCAGATATCTTGAATCCTGAAATTCGTTCTGCTCTAAAAGATAAGAGAGTTAAACATTTAGTGCTCCAACTGAACTCACCTGGAGGAACTCCTGCGCAGGCAGAGAGAATTTGGCAGGCTATACGAGCGGCAAAACAGGAGTATCCAGATAAGAAAATTATTGTGACTATTGATGAACTCTGTGCCTCAGCTTGCTACTATATCGCCAGTGCTGCAGATGAGATTCACGCCACCAAAGTATCTCTCATAGGATCAATTGGCGTGCGCATGGGAGGATTTGGTTTTGTCGATGCGATGAGAGAGCTCGGTATTGAGCAGCGCGAACTGACCGCCGGTGAATTTAAAGCACTACTTGATCCATTCTCTCCGCGCAATGAAGAGGCGGATAAATTCTTAAAAGAGCATATCCTAACCGTCACTCACAACATATTTATAGATAGAGTTAAGAGTGGGCGTGGTGAGCTCCTTACTACTGAGACCGATCTTTTTAACGGCTTGATTTGGGCTGGAGAAGAGGCTAAGGAGCTTGGCTTAACTGACGGTTTTCTCTCATCTTATGAGATAGCTAAAGCAGAGGGGGTTGAGAATATAGTTGACTACACTCCAAAGATTGATCTATTTGAACAGTACGCCAATCAACTTGCTACCTCACTTAGCTCTGCTTGGCATCAAGTTCGTTCCAGTTATCTAGTACTATAAAATCACAACTTAAATATCATCTGCCCACGCAGGAAGCAGTCTATGCTCAATATTGAGCTGATCTAAAATTCTGGCTACGATAAAATCTACTAAGTCTTGAATAGATTTAGGATGTTGGTAGAAGCCTGGATTTGGAGGAAGAATTACTACTCCTAACTTTGAGAGCTTAGCCATATTCTCCAGATGAATAGTAGAGTATGGTGTCTCTCTTGGTACCAATATTAACTCTCTACGCTCTTTGATTATCACATCTGCCGCTCGCTCTAACAGATTATCGCTACTACCGTGAGCAATGGAGGAGAGGGTCCCCATTGAGCAGGGACATACTACCATCGCTCGAGCAGCGCTACTACCACTAGCTGCTGGAGAGAGCCAATCATTTTTCCCATACAGAAGCAGCTGCCCCTCTTCTGCCCCAAACAACTCCGCAAGTATCTGCTGCTGCTCGGATATAGAGTCTGGTAAAGAGAGTGACTCCTCCATCTCCATTACTATGCGCCCAGCATCAGAGAGCATTAACCATACTCGCTGCTCTGCTGCGATAAGATGCTCTAGTAAGCGCAGACTATATCCAGCTCCCGATGCGCCTGTAACCGCCAGAGCCACCGTATTGTCTCTACTATATTTTTCCAATTAGATAATCCTCCAGATCTTCTGTTCCATCTTGTAACATAGCAAAACTACGGACTGAGACTCCTACTGTATGTACCGCTTGCCCACTTCCATTATCACTAATCAGGGGATGCCAACTGGGAAGTGGCTTCCCTTCAGAGACTAATCGATAGCTGCAGGTAGATGGAAGCCAATGAAACTCTGCTGTTCGTTCTGGAGTTAGGTGAACACAGTTAGGTTCATTTATATTTCTATTAGGATAATCACTACAGCGACAAGATTCTAGATCCAATAGTCTGCAAGCGATGCTAGTATAGAACACCTCTCCATCATCTTCATCTTCTAACTTTTGGAGACAGCAACGAGCACAACCGTCACAGATTGCCTCCCACTCTCTGCTGCTCAGCTCTGTTAATTGGTAGCGTTCCCAGAAGCGGTCTCGCATCGCTGCTTCGCTCTCAATATTCACCTCTTCAGTCTCTGCGCCTATTGGGCCAGTTTTTTACCAGAATCGCCACTGCTATACCAGCCAGAACAACTCCAGAAGTATGATAGCCAAAATTAAGTAGAAGAGTGCTACTCACTAGCATACTGCCGGCAACAATAGCTGAGTAGGTGGTGCGTTGATTAGAGAGTAGATTTCGATTAATCTTCTCTAACTGCTCAGACTTCCACTGCAGGGCTAACTTTCCGCTCTGTGCCTGTTGCAGGATCTCGTATACCATTACTGGAATCTCTGGAATCTGAGTAATCAAATCTGGAGCATCTTTTTCAAAACGCTCTTTAAGACCACTAAATCCTTTGCGTTTAGCAATCCAATTCTCAAGAAATGGTTTGGCTGTTGCCCAGAGATCAAGATCAGGATAGAGCTGTTTTCCAAGCCCCTCTATATAGAGTAGAGTCTTCTGCAACAGAACCAACTGCGGTTGAACCTCCATTCCAAACCTGCGCCCTGTACGAAATAACTTGAGGAGAAGAAGTGCGAAAGATATTTCACTAAAGGGTCTCTCAAAAATTGGTTCACAAACACTACGAAACGCTGACTCCAGCTCACCAATAGATGAATTTGCTGGAACCCAGCCAGAGTCAAGGTGAAGCTGCGCCACTTTTCTGTAGTCGCGATTGAAGAAAGCTAGAAAGTTCTCTGCTAGGTAACGTTGATCATCTTCAGTTAGGCTTCCCATAATGCCGAAATCAACAGCAACATATTTTGGATCTTTGGGATCTTTCGCATCGACTAAAATATTTCCAGGATGCATATCCGCATGGAAAAAATTATCTCTAAAGACCTGGGTAAAGAATATTTCAACTCCTAATTCAGAGAGTCGTTGCATATCAACATTAGCTGTTCTGAGGGCTGCTATATCGCCAACGGGAATTCCGTGCACCTGCTCCATCACCAAGATGTTTTCTCTGGTAAGTGACCAGTCAGGTTCTGGAACTATAAGATCACTACTTGCGTGATCACTAAAATTTCTTCTAACTTGCGATAGGCTTGCTGCCTCGCGCATCATATCAAGCTCATCAAGGATAACCTGCTCATAATCTGCGACGATATGTTTAAGATGGAGCCTACGCCCCTCACTCCAAAAACTCTCTGCGAGTGCAGCCATCTGTTTTGCCAACCCCAGATCACTATGAATCTGCTTCTCAATGTCTGGGCGAACTACCTTAACTACAACTTTGCGCCCATCTTTAGTAGTTGCTGTATGTACTTGAGCAATAGATGCAGATGCGAGCGGATCGATATCAAAAGATGAGAAGATATTTTCAACACTATCACCAAGAGCTTGCTCTACAATCTGTTTAGCTCTATCGCCACTAAATGGAGGGACTGAGTCTTGCAATTTAGCTAACTCATCGGCTATTGCATCTGGCAGTAGGTCACGCCTAGTTGAGAACATCTGCCCTAATTTCACAAAAATAGGTCCGAGATCTTCTAGCGCTAACCTGATTCTCTCCCCCTGTATAGAGTCATCCGTAATACCTCTATCTCGCCGCATCCAATAGAGTGGTGAAATATAGAGGAGAAAACGCAACGGTCTAAATAGGTGTAGAGTAAATATTATCTCATCCAGCCGATGGCGAGCTAATACGCGTTGAATCACCAACATTCGCCAAATTTGTTTAGGCTTAATCATCTAATAAACTTTCTCGATTACTCAGCTTTAAAACCACGATGGAGAGCAACAATTCCACCAGTCATATTAAAATATTCTGTACGATCAAAACCAGCACTATCCATCATCGAACGGAGTGTGTTTTGATCTGGGTGCATACGGATAGACTCTGCCAAATATTGATAACTGTCTTCATCCTTAGCAATTACTTTACCAATCATCGGAAGAATATTAAATGAGTAAAAATCATAGGCAGATTTTAGTTTATCATTTGTTGGTTTTGAGAACTCTAATACTAAGAGTCTGCCACCTGGCTTAAGGGCTTTGTAGATAGAGCGCAGAGCTTGATCTTTATCAGTCACATTCCGCAAACCAAAGGAGATAGTGATACAGTCAAAACTATTTTCTGAGAATGGAATCTGTTCGGCATTAATCTGAACATACTCAACATTACCTAGCACCCCCTCGTTAATCAACCGATCTCGACCTTTGCGCAACATACTCTCATTGATATCTGAGAGAATAACTTTTCCGCTACTCCCAACAATTTTAGCAAACTGCAGAGAGAGGTCTCCAGTACCGCCTGCAAGGTCTAAAATATGTTGCCCTTTCATAGCACCACTCATCTCTATTGCAGATTTTTTCCAGAGACGATGAACTCCCATAGACATCAGATCATTCATTAAGTCATAACTATCAACTACCGAATCAAAGACTCCACGAACTCTTTTCGCCTTATCCTTTACAGAGACATCCTCATATCCAAAGTGAGTCTTCTCTCGATTCATCTGTTCTCGATTCATAATATTAAGTGGCTAAGCGTTCTGAAGTTGTCATTCGCTCAATACCCTCTGCCTCTAAGCGAGCGAGATAATCTTTCCAGTAACTATCCATATTTTTCCCAAGTTGGTAGAGCCAATCCCAAGAGTAGATTCCAGTATCATGCTTATCATCAAAAACTAACGATACTGCATAACGACCAACTGGTTCAATTCGTTGTATTTCGACCTCCTCCTTACCAACTTGCAAAACTTCATCTCCTGGTGCGTGCCCGCGTACCTCTGCTGATGGAGAGTATACTCTCAGATATTCTGCACTGTAGTTCCAGCTATTACCATCTTCATAACTGAGGGTGAGGGTACGAGACTCTTTGTCATAAACAATGTCTGTTGGTACTGGTGTATTAGTTGCTTCGCTCATAATTTTTAACCTTTTAGTCTGTTAGTTATTTAAGTGAATTATAGTATGTATCGACTTAGATCTTCATTCTCTGCTAACTCTGATAACGAATCTTTAACATAGCTAGAATCAATTACTATCTTATCACCAGAACGATCCGATGCCTCAAATGATATATCTTCTAGTAGACGCTCCATCACTGTATGCAATCTTCGTGCGCCGATATTTTCAGTATTCTCATTTACTTGCCATGAGAACTCTGCAATTTGGTGAATTCCATCTTCAGCAAAACTTAACTCAACACCATCTGTCTTCATTAATGCTACATACTGCTCGGTTAAAGATGCATCTGGTTCGGATAGAATACTCTTGAAGTCATCAACACTCAACGCTTTTAGCTCAACTCTAATTGGCAGCCTACCTTGCAACTCAGGAATAAGATCAGACGGCTTAGAGAGATGAAATGCTCCAGAGGCGATGAATAGAATATGGTCTGTTTTAATCATTCCATATTTTGTACTGACTGTACTTCCCTCAACTAGAGGTAATAGATCTCGTTGCACCCCTTCGCGCGACACCTCTCCTCCGCTTGATCCTTCACTGCGTCTTGCAACTTTATCTATCTCATCTAAAAAAACTATTCCGTTCTGCTCCACACTCTCAACTGCTCGATGCTTAATATCCTCATCATCAACCATTTTGTGCGACTCCTCTTCAACAAGAAGTTTGAGTGCATTTGAGATCTGCATTTTTTTAGCCTTAGCTGGACGATCTCCCATTCCCTGAAAAATATTCTGGAGCTGTGAAGTCATCTCTTCCATTCCTGGAGGCCCCATAATCTCAACTCCAACAGTTGGTGATGCTATATCGATCTCTATCTCCTTTTCATCAAGATCACCCTCGCGTAATTTTTTACGGAACTTCTGCCTCGTAGCAGACTCTTTTTCGACAACTTCATCGCCTTCATCTGCGCCACGCCGTGGTGGAATTAAGACATCAAGAATTCGATCTTCCGCAGCATCTTCGGCACGACTACGCACCCCATTCACTGCCTGCTCGCGCACTCGCTTAATTGCAATATCTGCAAGGTCACGAATAATAGAGTCTACATCACGACCCACATATCCAACCTCAGTAAATTTAGTTGCCTCTACTTTTATAAACGGAGCATTAGATAGGCGTGCTAGACGACGAGCTATCTCTGTTTTCCCAACTCCAGTAGGTCCAATCATCAGAATATTTTTAGGAGTTATCTCTGGGCGTAACTCCTCAGAGACCTGCATTCTACGCCAGCGGTTACGCAGCGCAATCGCTACTGCTCGCTTTGCATCATCTTGTCCAATAATATGTTTATTTAGTTCTTTAACAATCTGTTTCGGGGTTAACTCACTCACTTATTTTTTCCTTTTAACTCTTCTGTTACTAAGCTTCGATTAGTAAAAACACAGATGTCTGCCGCTATATCCATACTCTTCTCAACAATCTTTTGAGGAGTCATTTTACTATTTTCTAATAGAGATCGTGCTGCAGCTAGTGCATAGTTACCACCAGACCCGATAGCTATAGCTCCATGTTCTGGCTCTATAACATCACCGTTACCTGTAATTACTAGAGTCTCATTCTCATCTGCCACCAAGAGCAGAGCTTCTAATTTCCGCAATATTCGATCTGTACGCCAATCTTTAGCCAGCTCAACAGCAGAGCGCACCATATGTCCAGAGTACTTCTCGAGCTTACCTTCAAAGCGCTCAATCAAGGTAAATGCATCTGCCGTGCCTCCAGCAAAACCAGCTATAACCTTATCATGATAGAGACGACGAATTTTTCGGGCATTACCTTTCATCACGGTATTCCCCATTGAGACCTGTCCATCACCACCTATTACCACATGGTTGCCGCGCCGCACGCAGAGAATTGTTGTACCGTGATACTGCTCCATACATTTTATTCCTTAAATGATTTTTTATCTATTTTACAGCTTCTACTAGAGACTATCTACTACCAGATATCAGTTACTAGAACTCTTTAATTAAAAGTGCATTCTACAGCAAAAGAGCGGCGACTCCCAGATGGAAGTGCGCCGCTCTCTATTTTCAAGTAAAGCTAAGTTACGCTCTACGATCTACCACTACATCGTACGCCCCAGATTTTTTCATACTATGGATAAATGCTTTGGTGGTATTAACATTCCACCCTATCTCACATTCATGCGATGTTCCACCAATCGCCTCGTCAGCTTTTTTTCTTGCAGCTACCAATCTTTTATCCATATCAACTCTTGATAAAAATTCCATTATTATATCTCCTTTAGTCGATAAATTAACACCAATCAAAGTCCGTTTTTCAACGGTCGTGAACCCACTATACACTATTTTAAAACTAATATCAAATTATTTTATACGCCTATAAGTAAATAAGTATATTATAATAGAGACTTAATCTTACCCACGGCAGAGGCTAAAAGTGTTAAGATTAGCCGCTATGACTACGGCTAAAATTGTATTTCCAGAAAAAGGCACTGTCTCTTATTATGAGAGTGAAGAGCACGAAGACACTCCATATCATAAACGCAGAACAGACGGTCTCAATTCAACCGCTGGAATGTCTACTGATGAGCTAATTCTCTACAGTATCGATTACTTTCATCGCTCACTGGAGAAGCGTGGGGAGATGGGCGCGCGCACAGCACTATGGACCAACCGAGTTATCAAAAGTGGTATGGCTGGCTTGATGCTTATTGCTGCCTCTATTCTGGTTTTGGTATTTGTTGTATCTAAACAGATGAGCGATATAGCCCTTGTGACTACTAAGATGGATACTCAGATGGCACAGATGGTAACTGATATTCGTGAGATGTCCACCTATGTAAACTCTATCGGTGATAGCGTATCTACCTTACCAATTATTGTTGAGGAGATCTCCAATATGGAACGCAATGTCAGCGAGATGGGAGATTATGTCAGTCAAGTCTCAGAAACCATGACTCACACTGATCAAGTGGTGGAACAGATGGTGGTTAATATTGATGAGATGGAGAGCAATCTCTCAAATGTTACCTTGATTGTCCGAGGCATGGATCAGAGTATTGATCGTGTATCTCGACCTTTCCGTATATTCAACAAGATGATCCCATGAGTAGTAAAGATAAAAAAGAAGAGTTGGATGATCTTACTCTAGATTTAGATCAGATGAACGAGTCTAAAATTGGAGAGCAGGTAGCTCGTTCGCTTTATGCACAGATGTGCTACTTCCATGAAGAGACGGAAGAGCAACATATAATATCCACCGATGACACCAAACGAACCTCCATGATGGTACAGGGAATTGGAACTCTCCTCCTTGTGTTTGTAATTGTGATCGCCTTCTATATCAATCAACTCTCAGGTCTATTTATTGAGATTGTAGAGAATATGGATAGTATGAATAATAAAGTGGCAAATATGACTCAAGAGGTCTCTCACATTAAAAATGATATTGTCCATATGAACGATAGTGTTAGCCATATGCATGAAGTACTTGCAAACATGCAGCATCTCAATAAACATGTAGATGGAATGAGACAAAATATGGGAAATATGACTACGAAGTTAGTTCATATGGATCAGATGGGAGGAGAAGTTGGTAGCACATTAGAGAAAATGAATAGAGAGATGAGCAAGATAAATAATACGACTGGACATATGGGAGTGCGGATGAGACAGATAGCTAAACCAGTAAAGCACTTCCCTAAACCTTAAAAGATATGGAAAAATTATGAGATTTAATATTATAAAATATATCTCACTACTTCTGATTTCAACGACTGTATCAGCTAATAGTGGAGATTTAAATAGTAGTACAAGTAGCAGCACAATGTCTACCTCGAATATATATGATAATAGTCGCTCACAGACTAATTATATAGAGAGTAAAGAGATTGGGAATCTGCATAAGCTTGTTCGCTATAACGATCTAGCTGCCGTTATCCAACTATCTAGTATGGATAACATCTCAACCATGGTTAATATAAAAGGTGGGTTTGGTAAGACCGCTCTCCTCTTCTCGCGTACAGCAGAGATGGACGAAGCATTGCTCTCTCTTGGAGCAGATCCAGCAATTACTAACAGCTTTGGTAATACTCATCTTCTCCACCTAGTTCAGTTAAACGACCTCACTAGAGTAGAGATTTTACTTCAGTATGGGGCAGATCCAGCTGTAACCAACAAGTTTGGCAATACTCCGCTGCGCGAAGCAGAGTGGCGTAGCAATAGTAAGATGATCTACCTCCTTAAGCACTATATAAATAAATAGCTCACAACCTATTTTTCTCTTAATTTGTACTCTAGTCTCTACGCGGTTTCTTGTTAGATTTTTGTGCTTTAATTTGTGCTCTAGGGTGAGCCTTGTCATAGACTGCAGCTAAATGTTGAAAATCTAAATTAGTATATACTTGAGTAGTGGTTATATTTTCATGCCCCAACATCTCCTGTACTGCGCGCAGATTTCCGCTAGACTCTAGAATATGGGTAGCAAAAGAGTGACGGAGAATGTGAGGATGAATGTGACTCTCTAGCCCACGATCTTTTCCAATTTTATCTAAACGCTGTTGAATAGTTCTGTGTGCAATCCTTCCTCCTCGCTTACTTACAAACAGCGCCTGCTCACCGTCATCAGCTAACTCATCTCGCACCTCAAGCCATCGCTCTATAGCCAGTTGCGCTTTCTCTCCCACTGGCACTTCACGCTCTTTATTACCTTTACCCAACACCCTCACTATACCGCTATGGATGCTATTAACAACATCCAGATCAATACGAGCCAACTCAGCAAGACGCAGTCCAGATGAGTATAGTAGCTCAAACATTGCGAGATCTCTCAGTAGAAGATGCTCCAAATTTGATTCGCCATTGCTTGATTTAGAAGTAGATTCAGATGATGGATAGTGAAGCAGACTCTCTAGTTGGTCTGCATCTAGAGTTGAGGGAAGTGGTCGCTCGCCTTTAGGAGATAAAACCCCAACTGCTGGATTATGATCCATCAGCTGCTCTCGAATGAAATATATATAGAGTGAACGAATAGCAGATAAATTACGCTGAATTGAGCGGCTACCAATTCCTAAACGGTGGCGGTGAGCTACGAAGCCACGAATTTGGTTGGAGCTACACTCTATTACCTTTAATCCATTCTCACTCTTAATAAGATAGTTGCAAAAATTATCAAGATCACGACGATATGCCGCTATAGTGTGTTGAGAGAGTCCCCGTTCGGCGGCACCGAGATGCTCTATAAATTTACTTAACCACTCACTCTCCAACTCACTTTTTAGCATACACATGCATTAGTGCTGCACTCACTAAAGTAGCAATTTGAGAGAGAAAGTGAGTTCCCATCTTCTCATGATAGTGTTCTGGGTTTTTATTTCCGAGTGCAATAATTCCTCGTTTTTGGGTATCATCTCCAAATCCATTTAGTGGAAGCAGAGCTACCGATGCACCATGCGTTATATCATCTCCAAAAACAGTAGAGCGTTGCTCTTCTGAGAGCTGTCCACAAAACGGGGTACTATTATGGAGCAATTTTTCAAACTTATCATGAGTTTTACTATTCTCCTCATTTGGAAGAAGCACCACTACCTGTTCAACTCCAAAACTATCTTTAAGGCTATCGTATAGAGCCGCAACCACCTCGTCACTACTACCACACTCCATCAGCTCAATAGTTAAGCGATGCAAACTTTCACTCAGCGAGTCATTTTCACGCGCTAGATGGAGGAGATTTAAAATCTCAGCATTTAATTGCGTATTCTTTTTCCGCAGCTCTCCCACTTGTCGTTCAATCAGAGATATCGCTCCACCACTACTGTGCGGAATATCAATCTCTGTTAAAAGCTTAGTATGGCTCTCAAAAAAATTTGGGTTCTGCTGGAGATACTCTATAACTTTTTTCTCACTTGGCAGCCTACTCTTTACCGTTTTACTCTTTATATCTCCACTCATAACTCTATAACCCCTTCAAATACGCTCTCTGCTGGACCACTCATCATTACTGATGACCCTGAATATCCATCCCACTCTATCTCAAGAGTTCCACCCTGTAGCTCTACGGTTACACTTGTACAGAGCAAGTCTTGCTGAATTCCTGAGACCACAGCAGCACAGGCTCCTGTTCCACAAGCTAGAGTCTCCCCTACCCCTCGCTCATATACCCGAAGCTTAATTCTGCCTGACGACTCTATCTGCATAAACCCGACATTAACTCGCCGTGGAAAATCTGGGTGTGACTCTAGTTTAGGGCCTAACTTTTCAACAATTTCATCATTAAAATTATCTACTGTTAATACTAAATGAGGATTACCCATTGAGACAGCACCTATCTGCAACTCTTCTTCATCTTGTTTTATAGTGTACTGAACAGCCTGCTGATCAGCTAAAAATGGTATTTTTTCTGGCTCTAAAATTGGTGCGCCCATATCAACCGTAACCAAACCATCTTTCCGCAGCTGTAACACAATTACACCACTTGCGGTCTCAACTCTGATTCTATCTTTTTTGGTCAAGCCTTGCTCTTGTACAAACTTAGCGAAACAGCGCGCCCCATTCCCACACTGCTCAACCTCACCCCCATCTTGATTCCATATTCTATAGCGAAAATCACACTCTCCATTCTCAGCAGCCTCAACTAATAAAAGCTGATCACACCCAACTCCAAAATGGCGATCTGCAATAAACTTTACATCTTTTGCAGTTGGTTCATAGCCAGTCTTAATTCCGTTAATGACTACAAAGTCATTACCAAGTCCATGCATCTTGGTAAATGGCAGTATCACTCAACACCTCTATCAATTACATGCTCGCCTGCAAAAAGTGATTCGATACTCTCGCGCTCGCGCACCACCCAGTGCTTATCTCCAGACACCATAATCTCTGCAGCACGAGGGCGCGAATTGTAAGTTGAGCTCATTGCAAAACCGTAAGCTCCTGATGAGAGAACTGCAAGCAGATCACCCTCTTCCACATTAAGCTTTCGATCTTTACCAAGAAAATCTCCAGTCTCACAGATTGGCCCGACTAGATCATAAACTTGCGCACCGTGACTCTCTAGATTGACTCCAGAGCTGCGTTCCTCAACCACTACAATATTCTGCCATGCTTGATAGAGAGCAGGTCGAATCAAGTCATTCATCGCGCCATCGACTATACAGAAGTTCTTCTCCTCACCCTTCTTAATAAATTCAACTCTAGTCAACATCACCCCTGCATTACCAACCATCGCTCGCCCAGGCTCCATAATTATCTCTAAGCTTCGCCCAGCCAACTTTGCTGTAACCCTCTGCACATACTCAGCAGGTAGCGGTGGATTATCATTTTTGTAATCTATTCCCAAACCACCACCAACATCTATATGGTGGAGCTCTATACCCACCTCACTTAATTGATCTACTAACAATAGAACTCGATCCAGCGCATCTTCAAAAGGGGAGAGAGAGGTAAGTTGAGATCCTATGTGACAATCTATTCCAACAATATTTAGATTGGACATAGTTGCTGCTCTACGGTAGACCTCCAATGCTTGCTCAATAGCGATACCAAATTTATTGGAGCGCAGGCCGGTAGAGATATATGGATGAGTTCCAGCATCTACATCTGGATTTACGCGCAGAGATATCGGAGCGTTAATGCCCATCTCAGCAGCTACACGGTTGACTCGCTCTAACTCTGATTCGGACTCAATGTTAAAACAGCGAATCCCGACCTCTAGCGCACGCTTTATCTCAATAGCTTTTTTGCCAACTCCAGAGAATACTACTTTACCCGCCTCACCACCTGCCTTTAGGACTCGTTCAAGCTCACCAACCGAGACAATATCAAATCCTGCTCCCTGTTCTGCTAGTAGCGCAAGGATTGCAAGATTGGAGTTTGCTTTTACTGCATAACAGATTAGATGATCTTCGCCATTAAAGCCGCTCTCAAATGCCTCCCACTGCTTCCTAATTGAGGATTCAGAGTAGACAAAAAGAGGGGTTGAGTGCTGTTCAGCAAGTTGTGTTAAAGGGATATCTTCCGCATAGAGTAAACCATCTCGACGCTCAAAAAATTTGCTCATACCTGATTCGGTTATTACTGTTGTTCTCATATCTAATCTTCTCTACTGGCTAACCCAGCACAATACATTTCAAAAATACAGCTACCCATTTTTTATTATGATAATTAACTGTTCTTAATTATTGATTGGCAAGCTGCTGTTGAAGAGTAAGCTCACCAATACGGAAACGCTTACGATTAATCTCTTTAATTAGATCTCCCGCAATCTTATCGCTATTACGAAGAAGAATTTCATCAGAGCCCGCATCTGGGCCCAACTCTGCTACTCGTTGTGCCAACTGCTGTTCAAGCCCTTTTAAGGAGCCATGAAGCTCAACCATCTCTTGATGGCGCTGGCGGCGTTGAGCTGCCTCAGCTCTCAATTCATCAGCTTTGTTTACATCGGCATACAGCGCCTGCTGCTCTAGTTTATCTGCTTGCAAATTATCAGGCAGATATAAATTACCAGCCTGCCCACATCCAGCAAGGAGTACTGTAGATATTGTTATAAAAATACTGTTTTTGATCTTGTTCATATCACTAAAGTATAACACTATAAATTAAACCTCATACAAACTTCCGACTACGAGATATACACTACTGGGAGTGGACACAACTGGACTAACGGGGTAGATAAAAAATCAGCAGTAAGCAGAACAGGATTAAAACCACAAAAAAGCGTTTGAACTTCTTTAACTGGAGTGCCCCTCGCTCCTCTTCTCTCCGTTTCTCTCCGAGAGGATCATTTAAATATTCGTCTTCTATACTCATAATTGAGTCCATATAATTACTGCAATCACTCCAATAGCAATATAGATTAGCATCTACTTAAAGCCATTGATAACAATCTTGACCGTACTGTTGCTACTAGTTGAGACTGTTGCTTCCCCTACTAAATTTCCGCTTCCACCAATTGCGACTCCGCTCTTGGTTATCTTTGCACCAACTAACACTTCATCTACAGATGATATATTGTTGCCAGGCATAACTGCCATTGAGTCGTCAAGGGTTATAGTTAGAGGTAAATCTGCTGCGGTAAGACGCTGTGCAGCTAATGGAGGCCCTCTTCTCCCGACTGCTTTAGCATAGATAAATAGAGTATCACTTGGCGCTACATCATTCGCAAATGCAGGGTCTAACTCTATAGATAGGGTTATTGCAGAACCTCCACTAGCTGTTGGTGTCGCTACTTTTGCAGTTGCAACTTGAACGGACTGTGGAATCAACTCTCTCTTCTCTAAACCAAGTTTTTGCTGCGCTCCAAATGCTGCTTCATTTATTATTCTAGCAACCTCAACATCATCACTCGGAATTGTATCAGCTAGTCGCTCCCAAAAACCTATCGCCTCTTGCTGTTTATCTAAATCTGCATAGGCGTTACCAGCAACCCAGAGAGCATCTTTGTTAGTTGGTGAAATATCTAAAGCACGCTCCAGCTGCACCAATGGTGAGCCGACCCAAGAGCCACTCTCTCTTGCTTGAGCTTTACCATACTCCACAAATAGATCCGCCTCTACATTGCCTGAAAGTTTATCAATAGCCTTTTCATAAATACCAACAACCTCGGAGCTTCGCCCCATAAACTCATAAGATTTGGCTAACATCATCCAACCTTTATTATTATTTGGCTCTTGCTCTAATTTCTCTTCTAGCTTAGACACTGCATCTTCGAAGTTCTGCTTACTCTGCTCTTCTGCAGAGTGCTGTTTTTGAGCAGAACTTGCAATAGTAAGATCTATAGCTGCTGGCTCACCAATTTTTGCATAAATACCATAAGAGATAATGGGAATAATTAATAGCGTAAAGAGTGCTGCCATACGCCCTGCAGACGCTCTATTGACCGCAACCACATCATCTGCCATCTCCATATCTGCTAAAAGCTCACGCTTTAAGTCATTCTCTGCTTGCCCAAACTGCTTGCTATCTATGGAGCCACTCTCTAGATCTACTTCCAGCTCCTCTATGCGTTGCTGAAAAATAACTCGATTAGTCTCCTTGCGTGCAATACCCACATCTCTACTCCGCCCCAATAGAGGAGGCAGAAGGAACAACATTGCAATCGCGATCATCGCGGCACTACCAACCCAAAATATCATATCATCACCCATCACTTTAATACCTCGTCTAATTTATGTTGATCTTCTACACTTAAATTATCTATACTGCTCTGTTCAACATCTTTAGATCTACTGCGCAGGCGCATTATCAAAAGCAGAATTCCAGCCACCACCAATATAAGAGGAAGCCCCCAGAGTAGCCAAGTGCGTGAATCCATTTGTGGGCGATATAGCACAAAATCCCCATAACGCACTACAAACCACTCTCTAATCTCATCATCTGTCTTACCCTGCTTCAACATCTCATATACTTTGTTGCGATGGTCGCGGGCTAAATCTGCATTAGATCCTGCAATACTTGTATTTTGACATTTCACACAACGGATCTCTTCAATTAACAGTTTAAAACGATCCTCTTCTGCTTGAGTATCAAAAGATAGGCTATCGATTGGTGCTGAGTTGACGCTAGATGATACTCCAAAACCAAATAGAGCTAATACCAAAACTGCCGCGTTTAATCCGTTTAATTTCATAACCATCATTTTCATCCTTTAATTTACTAATCGCTCTTCTAGTTACTCTTAGAGAGGCACTTGCCATCTGCCGCACGCATAGCTCTAACAATTGTGAGAATATTAGAGACATTATTTTTCATCTCTTGTCTATTCTCAGGGTTTGGAGTAGCAACATCGTTTAGTGGTCCTGTCATTCGTTCACAGATCCGCCCCTCTACATCTAATACAAAAGTCTCTGGAGCACCTGTTACTGCCCACTCCAATCCTGCAACATTATCTCCATCATCACCAGTTTTCTTATATGGATTGCCTAATATTGCAAGCCATTCCAGTGCAAGTTTTCTGCTCCCACCAGACTCTTCACGATCTTTCCAGTTAATACTATTAATGACCACCTCATCCTTTGCGGCTAATCGCATCAATACATCATGCTCTGCACGACATGATGGACACCAAGTAGCCCAAACATTGAGCAAGGTAACGTCGCCATTCAGATCTTCTCTACTGAAGTTAGTATCAGGTATCAGCAGATCTGGAAGGTTAAACTCAGGCGCCATTTTTCCAATCATTGGAGAGTCATCGCTCTCTAAACCAGGCTGAAGTTTTAAGCCGACGAACAGCAGCACAAAAAGTAAGCCTACAACAATAATTGGCATAATGGCTCGTGAACGACTACTCATACAATATCTCCAGATTTTTTTATTGCTGATTGGTTAGTGCGCGCTCTAGCAATTGCTGCTCGCACCTGCTGAGGAGCGGTTCCACCGCGATGGTTGCGGGCAGCTACAGAACCCTCTAAAGTTAACACTTCAAACACATCCTCTTCTATTAGATCAGAGAACTGCTGCAACTCACTTAAACTCATCTCTGCCAGATCTTTGCCTTGCTCAATCCCATAACGAACTGCCTTACCTACAATCTCATGCGAATCTCTAAATGGCACTCCTGCACGCACTACATAGTCTGCAAGGTCTGTCGCTGTTGAGAATCCTTTTGCTGCTGCGGCACGAGTGTTATCTCTATTAACCACCACTGTTGGCATCATATCTGCGTAAACTTTTAACGATCCTTTAAGGGTATCAACAGTATCAAACAGAGGTTCTTTATCTTCCTGATTATCTTTATTGTAAGCGAGAGGCTGTCCTTTCATAAGGGTCAACAAGCCTATCAAGTGTCCATAGACTCGTCCAGTTTTCCCTCTTACTAGCTCTGGCACATCAGGGTTTTTCTTCTGCGGCATAATCGATGAACCTGTACAAAAACTATCTGGTAACTCTATAAAGCTGAACGGATCCGATGTCCAAAGCACTAGCTCTTCAGAGAAACGGGATAGATGCATCATTATCAGTGCTGCGGCGGAACTAAACTCAATAGAGAAATCTCTATCACTTACCGCATCCAGCGAGTTTTCGGCGGCTGATTCAAAACCTAGTAACTGGGCAGTCATATCACGATCAATCGGATAAGTAGTGCCGGCTAGGGCAGCTGCGCCCAACGGCATCACATTCATTCTGTGGCTACAGTCTATCAAGCGGCTATGGTCTCGCACCAACATCTCATACCAAGCCATTATATGGTGTCCGAAAGTTACGGGCTGTGCGGTCTGAAGATGAGTAAAGCCTGGCATAATTGTATCTGCCTCTCGTTCTGCTAAAGATAGAAGCCCATCTTGAAGGCGCTCTAACTCTACCAATATATTACCGATCTCATCACGCAACCAGAGTCTAATATCTGTCGCAACTTGGTCATTCCGTGAACGCCCCGTATGGAGCTTTTTACCCACAGAGCCAATATTCTGCACTAAACGAGACTCTATATTCATATGGAGATCTTCTAGCGCTATAGACCAGTTAAACTTGCCCTCGGCTATCTCTCTACCAATATTATCTAATCCACTAATAATTTGATCCCGCTCATCTATACTGACTACGCCCACCTCTGCCAACATCGTGACATGGGCAATAGAACCTTTAATGTCATATTCTGCCATTCGTTGATCAAAGGTTACTGAGGCGGTAAACGCCTCTACAAATGCATCTGTGGACTCAGTAAAACGCCCTGTCCACGGCTTCTCAATTAATTCGCTATTTTCCATTCTTTAACTACGGCTCACTCTGCTTTGTTGCTACTACTGTTAATTTTAATATTTTTAGATAAAATCTTTTTAACCTTACCCAATGAATTAGATGCGAGGTTGATAGATTCATCAATATAGGCACTCACAAAATCTCGCACCCCTAATCCAACCATTCGTCTCTGTATCTCTTGCCCCTTATCATCTAGAAATAGTAGAGTTGGAGTAACCCACACTTCATACTCTTGACTAATATCACTCGCAGATACTGTCTCTCCAGAAAAATTCACAAGATCATCAAAGCCATCTAGATGAAGTTTACGAATTAGAACTTTGCTATCATAATCTCTATTCTTTAATAATGGCTCTAGATAGTCAGACTCCATAACCATACAGTATGGGCACTCCTCTGCGGAGAACATCAAAATCATAGGAACCCCTAGCTCTTGCGCCAATGCGCCATCCTTCTTGAGGTTAGTACTTAACTTTATCTCTCCCTCTTGAGACGCGCTCTCTCTCGCTCCAGCAGTAGACGACACAGCAAAGACTATTATAAATGAAAAAATGGATAGCAGAGCCATCCATCTAGATATTGGCATTGTTTAACTCCTAACTAGATCCCGCAAGCAATTGTATGTATAGTATGCTCTATTGTAACTCGAAAACGTAAAACAGTTCTAATAAATATCACTGAGACTCACTATTATGTCATCTACTATACCATCAAGCACCTCTTCAAACCCCACTACTCTACGCATTGCTACAAGAAAAAGCCCGCTTGCGCTATGGCAAGCTGAACATGTTAAGCAGCGCCTTCTTGCTCTAAATAGCAATTTAGAAGTTGAGCTAGTCACTATGTCGACTCGCGGGGATAAAATCCTTGATACACCACTCGCTAAAATTGGTGGTAAAGGGCTCTTCATTAAGGAGCTTGAAGCACAGATGCTGGAAGGCAAATGTGATATTGCGGTTCACTCAATGAAAGATGTTCCAATGGAGTTTCCAGAAGGGCTCTTTTTAGCCGCAATTTTAGAGCGCGAAGTTCCATTAGATGCGTTTGTCTCCAACCAATATGAGAGTATTGCAACACTCCCACAAGGTGCAAAAGTTGGCACTTGTAGCCTTAGACGCAAATGTCAACTACTAGAGATGCGCCCTGATCTAGAGATTTTAGATCTGCGAGGCAATGTAAATACCCGTCTGCGTAAACTTGATGATGGTGAGTTTGATGCGATCATTTTAGCGTCAGCAGGGTTAATTAGACTTGGAATGGAAGATAGGATTAGCGACCAGATTGCTCCAGAGATGATTCTTCCTGCAGTAGGGCAAGGGGCTGTTGGAATTGAAGCGCGCACTGGTGATGAGAAAACAATGGAGTTAATTGCTCCACTTATCCATCAAGATACAACCACTCGTCTCCTTGCAGAACGAGGACTCAACAACCGTCTTGAGGGTGGTTGCCAAGTTCCAATTGCAAGTTACTCTGAACTTGAGGGAGATCAAATATATCTTCGTGGTTTAGTTGGTTCAGTAGATGGCTCTACTATACTCCGTAGCGAAGCACGAGGAGCACAAACTGATGCTGAGGCTATAGGGATTAAGGTTGCAGAGGAGCTACTTGCACAGGGTGCTGATAAAATTTTACAAGAACTCTATGCAGAGCAAGAGTAACCTAACTTCAAAATTAGCGGGGCAGACCATTATGGTCACTCGTCCAGTAGAGCAGGCGCAACCCCTTATTGAGCTAATCGAATCTTATAGTGGAAGTGTCTATCCATTTCCAGTACTAGAGATTGTGCCACTAGAAGATGATAGCGCAGCACAAACACTGTTCAAGAATCTTGAACAGTTTGATATCGCCATCTTTATCAGTGCCAATGCGGTTCGTATTGGTCTATCCTCTATTGAACACTTACCCACTTCGCTACAACTAGCAGCAGTTGGCAAAGCGACCGCTAGGGCATTGCAGGCAATCGGGCTCAACGCAGACATTATGCCACAGCACCGTTTTGATAGTGAGGGGCTACTCGATACCCCTGCACTCACAAATGTATCTGGCAAAAAAATTATCATCATTCGTGGAGAGGGAGGGCGTGAACTGCTCGCTACCACCCTGCGCGAACGGGGCGCAGAGGTCAGCTATGCAGAAACCTATCGAAGAGTTATTCCGAAGAGAGATCCACTACCTTTAATAGATAAATTAAAACAGGAAAGTATCAGCGCCATCGTTGTTACCAGTGGTCAGAGCCTAGATAACCTGATCCAGATTGTAAGTGAAACCGATGAGAATCAAATCGAACTTCTCCTCCAACAGCAACTAATAGTCATCAGTCAGCGTACTGCTGAAATCGCCTTAGAGAGAGGATTTAAGCAGAAACCACTTCTAGCAGAAGAGCCCACTGATGCTGCAATTGTTGAGGAGTTACTCAGATTTACCAGCGATCTCAAATGAGTCTGAATGTAGATTGTCCGGTGATATATTACATAGCAAAAACTCTCTCTTGCCAGAGTCTACCATTACTGGAGGTCCGGCCATATAGACATCTATATTGAACATATCTGGATGGTCTGCTGATACTGCCTCATGCACATATCCAGTTCGTCCATCCCATGCTGCTTCATCAGACGCATCTGAGAGCACTGGGATATATCTGATATTTTCATGCTGCTCTGCCCACTCCTCTGCAAGACTATTTAGATAGAGATCTTGCAAATCTCTTGCTCCCCAGTAGATAAATATTTTGTTTTCAAGTCCAAGCTCAATCGCATGCTCTACCATTCCTTTGATTGGAGCAAACCCTGTACCCCCTGCCACTAGGACAATATCATTGTCGCTATCCTCACGCAAGAAGAAGGTTCCAAGTGGACCTTCAATACGAAGTATCTCTTTCTCTTGCATATCTTTAAATACATGCGGAGTAAATTTTCCACCCTCAACCATACGAATGTGGAGCTCTATTTCTGAGTCGTTATGCGGTGCATTAGCGATAGAGAAAGCACGACGACTCTCATCTTCCATTATTATCTCAATATATTGACCTGCAAGAAACTGAAGAGTATCCTCTTCAGGCTGCTTTAGAAATATACGCATTACATCATCGGCAAGCTTCTCTATCCGAGACACTTTAACTGGCATAGTACGCACTTCAATCTCATCTGCTCCTGCTACTTCATGCACCTCTACCACTAAGTCGCTATTTGCCTCAGCTTTACAGCAGATAACCACGCCATCAGCAACCTCATCAGCAGTTAAAACATCAGGCTTATAATCGTCTTGATAGCTAAAGTCCCCACTTACTTTTGCTTTACAGTTTCCACAAAAACCATTTTGGCAGCCGTAAGGAAAACTGACCCCATGCTCTAAAGCCCCGTCTAGAATATTGTCTCCATCTTTTAGCTGAAACTCATTACCGCTTGGTTGTAGTGTAACTTTGTTGCTCATTCTCTTTTCCTTATATAAAAAATATCCAATTAACCTACTAAATTTGTCAGCTATTATACCGATCTTTGCTATCTTGTGTTTTCTTATTCTTAAATTTAATTAGTTATTCCTAGCTCTGCCCAGATCTCATCTACTCGACTTACCACTGCCTCATCCATCTTAATAGGTGAACCCCACTCACGAGAGCTCTCACCTTCCCATTTATTGGTGGCATCCAATCCCATCTTAGAACCCAAACCAGATACTGGCGAAGCGAAATCAAGATAGTCGATTGGTGTATTCTCGATAAGTGTTGTATCGCGAGCTGGATCTACTCTTGTAGTTATTGCCCAGATAACATCTTGCCAATTACGGAGATCTATATCCTCATCCAATACAATGATAAATTTGGTATACATAAACTGACGCAAAAATGACCAAACTCCCATCATAACTCGCTTGGCATGTCCTGGATACTGCTTGTTGATACTAACCAGCGCCATTCTATATGAGCATCCCTCTGGCGGCAGATAGAAGTCAACGATTTCTGGAAACTGTTTTTTCAAAATGGGGACAAAAACCTCATTCAATGCAACTCCCAATACTGCCGGCTCATCTGGTGGACGACCAGTATATGTAGAGTGGTAGATAGGGTTTTTACGGTGAGTGATGCGTTCTATAGTAAAGACTGGGAACTGCTCAATCTCGTTGTAATACCCAGTATGATCCCCAAAAGGTCCCTCATCAGCTAGCTCATCAGGGTCAATTGTCCCCTCTAAAATAATTTCCGCTTTAGCTGGAACCTGTAGATCAGAACCGATAGATTTAACCAACTCAGTCTTAGAGCCACGAAGTAGTCCAGCAAATGCATATTCTGAAAGAGCGTCAGGTACAGGAGTGACCGCTGCCAAAATAGTTGCCGGATCTGCCCCCAACACAACTGAGACTGGAAATGGCTTACCTGGATGTGTCAATTTCCACTCTCTAAAATCTATGGCGCCCCCACGATGTGAAAGCCAGCGCATAATCACTCTATTTTTACCGATCACTTGCTGTCGATAGATTCCCAAATTTTGTCGCTCGCGTGCAGGACCTTTAGTTACAACCAATCCCCAAGTGATCAGCGGCGCTACATCTCCGGGCCAACAGGTCTGAATTGGGAATTTATTTAAATCAACCTCATCCCCCTCAATTACTATCTCTTGACACGCTCCTCGCGAACGCACTTTAGGCGACATATTCAAGACTTGTTTAAAAATCGGCAACTTTTCCAAAGCATCCCTGAAACCTTTTGGTGGATCTGGCTCTTTTAGATAGGCGAGAATTTTACCGACTTCACGCAGATGCTCTACCGATTCTTGTCCCATCCCTAACGCTACTCGCTTAGGAGTACCGAACAAGTTAGCAAGTAGTGGAATTGAGCTATTTTTGGGGTTTTCAAAAAGGAGTGCTGGACCGCCAGCCTTTAAAACTCTATCTGCAATCTCGGTGACCTCTAGATATGGGTCAACCTCTCGCTTAATGCGGACCAGCTCTCCCTGCTCCTCTAGCTGTTCAATAAACTCTCTAAGATCTGATGCGTTCATTTAGTATAAATAAAACTCTCTTGATGCAGTACGCTTCCATCTTTAGTGATAACTTTAACCGTCCATTCACCCTGCCAACCACTCATTAAATTCTTACTTGACCACACTCTCCAGCGCTTACCACGCACTTTACCAAGTGCTACTTTTGCCATCTCTCTGCCCTCATACTCCCAAAGATGGCTAATCTCTGCGCCCACCTGATTTTTTAAGTCACTAAAATAGAAAATTTTTCTCTTGTCTGTAGTGAGAAGGCAGATTGAATCAACAGGCTCTCTCTCTTTTCTAGATACAGCGCTAGTAAAGCTTCCACGAGATACCGCTGCGGATTTTGTCCACTCTGAACAGGCAACCGTCTCTGCCGCTTCGGCTGGAGATTCAACTAACTCTATTGACTCTTTAAATTCTGCAGGCTCTGTAGACTTTGTAGACTCTTCTATACTTATAGACTTTTCTATATTTATAGACTCTGCCACTAACTCTAGCGGCTCTACGACTATCTGCTCCACCTCTACACTCTCTACGCTTCTAACTTCAGCATCTATTATATTAGGCTCAGTCTCAACTTCAGTAGTATCCGAACACCCAATCAATAGCAGAGCAGAGAATATTACTGCTATTAAACCTCTTATATTACTCATTTTTTAGCCTCAATTTATTAAATCTTTCAATACTTAAAATAACCTTTCTATAGTGCAATTGCACTCAATACGGCTCGTTTTGGAGCTGGATATCCCTCTATTGTGAGAGTTTGATCTGCTGGATCTAAAAAATCTATCAATGATTCAAACCTCATCCACTCAGTTACACGCTGCTCTTCAACTCTGGTATCACTAATATCGATACAGTGCACCTCTTTAAACCCAGCCCTTTCTAACCAGTGCACCAACTCCGCAATCGATGGAATAAACCAAACATTGCGCATTTTAGCATAACGCCCAGCAGGAACTAAAATTTCTCCTTTTTTTCCATCTATCACTAGAGTCTCTAAGATCAATTCACCACCAGATCGTAATGTTCCTCGCAACTGCTCTAAATGGTCAAACGGAGACTTACGATGATACAGCACTCCCATAGAGAAAGTTGTGTCAAACTTATGCAGTTTGCTTGGCACTGACTCTAGACCAACTGGTAAAAAATGGACTGAGTGCTCAGGAATATAGTTAGTAACAGCATTAAACTGACAGAGAAATAGTAGATTAGGATCTACCCCCACCACCAAATCTGCGCCTGCACCTGCCATACGCAGTGCATAGTAACCATTGCCGCACCCTACATCTAAAACCATCCTCCCAGATAATGGTTGAATCTTATCTGCCAACCTACCCCACTTTAGATCTGAACGCCATTCACTATCTATATCTACACCAAAAATATCAAACGGCCCCTTGCGCCAAGGATGTAAATTTTGCAGACTCTGTGCCAGAGTAGATCGCTCTTGCTCCGTAAGCTGATCTGCTTCCCCAACTCTTACCTGTGCAGAGTTAAGATCAACACTGTGAGCCAACTTAAGTTGGGGCAGTTCAGCTAAGGCGCCTAACCAACGAGGTAAGTTTCCATTGCGCCCATCTTCAAACAGAGGAGGGAGCTCACTCGCCAGCAGCTTACTCCATTCACTCATATCCAGCTCATCTAAAACTCGCAGTGTCTGTTCTAAGTTAAGTGGAAGCTGACTCATCACTTAACGCAACGCAAGAATAGATACAAAGTTAAGTGCCTGAAAGATTACCTGCACCCTGTTAAATCCTACTTTATGCAGACGCTCTATATGTCTCTCTACAGTCTCGCTTACTAACACATCCTCTAGCGCACTGCGTTTCTGACTAATCTCCATCTCACTATATCCATTAGCGCGTTTAAATGAGTGGTGCAGATTATTGATTCTCTGTTGCTGTTCTGGATCATTAAAATTTATCTTCTCAGAGAGCATAAATGCTCCTCCAGCGTTAATGCCTGTTGCGATCTTATGCAGTATAGCTTCTCTTTCAGCAAGTGGAATAAATTGGAGAGTAAAGTTCATAATAACTAATGATGCATTCTCAACTGTAGTATCACGCAGATCTTCACAACGCAGCTCAACTGGGTATCCCGTACTAAAGGATTTTCTACACTGCTCAACCATAGCAGTAGAGTTATCAACAGCCACCAACTCACAATCTCGCTCCTCCGCAATTTTACGCATAGCTAGAGTGGCTCCTCCCAGTGATGTACCAAGATCATATCCTCTACTCTGCTCTTGGAGATAGGTCTCTGCCAACACTCCAACTAATGACAACACCATTCCGTAACCAGGAACAGAGCGGCTAATCATATCTTCAAAAACCCCAACCACCTCTTTATCAAAACGAAAATTCTCAATCAGATCGTGGGTGTGGCTATAGATGGAATCTCTCTTCACTCTCTTTTGTAACTCCTGCACTAATTAATTCCTGAATGTCGTAGCAGTGCATCTATCTGAGGCTCACGCCCACGGAACTCTATAAAGAGCTCCATCGGATCGCGCGCTCCACCCTGCTCTAAGATTGAAGATAAGAAACGCAACCCCGCTTCTTTATCAAAAATTCCGCTCTCTTCAAAACTTGAGAATGCGTCTGAACTCAACACCTCAGCCCATTTGTAACTGTAATATCCTGCAGCATAACCGCCTGCGAAGATGTGGGAGAAGCTGTGAGGAAAGCGGTTAAAAGATGGAGGAGACATTACGGAAACTGATTCTCTGACCTCGTCCAGCACCTCATATATTGCTCTTTTAGGATTAAGGTGAATCTTAAAATCGAAGAGCGAAAACTCTAACTGACGCACCATCACCATCCCCGATTGAAAATTACGCGATGCAAGCAGCTGCTCAAACTTATCTTGCGGCAGCGGATCTCCACTCTGATAGTGCCCTGAAAATAGAGGGAGCGCCTCCTCTTGCCAACACCAGTTCTCCATAAATTGGCTCGGTAACTCTACCGCATCCCACGGAACCCCTGCAATTCCAGAGATGCTTGGAAAATCTATCTGAGTCAACATATGGTGTAGTCCATGCCCAAATTCGTGAAAAAGTGTTAACACTTCATCATGAGTCAAGAGCGCGGGATCGTCCCCCAGTGGTGGAGTGAAGTTACAGGTGAGGTAGGCAACTGGAATTTGCACGCCTAAATCTGTTTTGTGACGAGTAACACAATCGTCCATCCACGCTCCTCCCCGTTTATGTTGACGAGAGTAGAGGTCTGTATAGAACTCTCCACGCACCTCTCCGATCTCATCAGTAATACGGAAAAATTGAACACTCTGTTCCCAGACATCAACACCATCAATCTGTTTAATATTGATTCCATATAGACGATGCACAATTTCAAACATCCCCTCCATCACTCGCTCAATTGGAAACCACGGTTTCAGCTCCTCTTCCGACAAACTGTAACGATCCTGTTTAAGTTTTTCTGAATAGTAGGCAACATCCCACGCCTGGAGCTCATCAACCGTAGCAAAATCTCGCAACTCTTGTAACTCAGCTTTTGCCACCATCAAAGAGCGATCTGCTAGATCTTCTAAAAAAGAGAGCACCTGCTCTGAAGAGTCTGCCATTTTAGTTGAGAGCGAATACTCGGCATAATTGGCAAATCCCAAGAGCTCTGCTTTCTCTTGGCGCAATTTACGAATCTCCTCCATAACTGGAGTATTATCAAATTTAATATCATGTGGACCTTGATCTGAAGCACGAGTCACAAATGCTTCATAGAGTTCTGCCCGCAACTCACGGTTATCCGCATAGGTCATCACCGCAATATAGGATGGAAAATCTAAAGTAAAGAGCCAACCATCTTCACCCTCCTCTATCTTCTCTCGCTCCTCCGCACTCTGCCGAGCCTGCGCCTTAGCAGAGTCTGACAGCCCCACGAGCAATGACTCATCTCGAACAAGTTTTTCCCAGCTATTGGTAGCGTCTAAAACATTCTCCCCAAATTTTGAGGTGAGCTTAGAGAGCTCTTGGCTTATTTCACGATAACGCTCCTGCTCGGCTGGTTGTAGATCAATCCCCGAAAGGTGAAAATCTCGTAGAGCATTCTCAATAATTTTTTTCTGCGATGGCTCCAACATCCGAAACTTTTTACTCTCAGAGATATTTTGAAACAGCGTATAGAGCCCCTTATGTTGCCCCATCTCAGTTGCGTAATCAGAGAGCAGTGGAAGCACCTCATTATAAGCATCTCGCAACTCTGGACTATTCTTAACAGAATTAAGATGACTAACTGGCGACCAAGCGCGCCCGAGTTTATCCTCCATTGTCTCTAACGGCTGAATCACACTGTCCCAATCTGCCTCAACCTCACTGCTCAACAACTGTTCCACCATAGCACGATTATCTGCCAATAGCGTCTCAATAGCAGGCTTAACCTGCTCAGGTTTAATTGCCGAAAAATTAGGAAGCCCATCAAGAGCAAGAAGAGGATTATTTAATATAGTATTAGTAGTCATAATATAGCTATTTTACAGCAACTATAAACTTATTATTTAGCAAACATTACAGCTCTCTCATCCGAAACCCAAAGGGGGTCAGGTCTTTACTTTTGCACTATACGCTAGTTCAGTCAGCTATGCTGTTCCACTTCCCTGCTTATAACTAGATTACTCTCATTCAATATTGATACTGTGCTTACCCAATAACCAGAATAAATAAATTGCACTCTGACCCTAATTATTTCTCTACTCCTGAGAATATAAAAAGTCAATTTACAATTATTGATGCATCACACCTCGAAGTTCCTCGGAGCTCTGATGAGGTTCTAGTTGAATGGTTGCGCAAACAATGATCTAACAAGGCAATTACAGACCGATCCAAAAACCGCTGCGCGTTTTTTGGGCGGCTGAATTGCGACGTTAGGCTTTGAAAACCAAAAAAATATAAACCGCACAATTATGTTACAATTGATCTTAATTTAAAAACTATAAATAATGCTGAGTTAACTTTCATATTAATTCGATATATTTATAGATACTTACATTATTTTAGAGGAAATTATGCCTTCAATATCTGCATTCTATGGAATTATAATATACATGTATTTTATGGACAATAAACAGCATAAGCTACCTCATATTCATGTTAAGTATCAAAACAATGAAGTTGTCATATCAATACCTGATGGAAATATTCTTGAAGGAGAAATACCAAAATCAAAAATGAAATTAGTTCAAGCGTGGATCGAAATACATAAAGATGAACTTGTTGCAGATTGGGAGTTAGCAGTATCAGGAGAACATCCCTATAAAATAGAGCCATTAAAGTAATACCATGAATCCAAGAGTACAAAAAGTATCAACTAGTCAGGAATACAAACTGAAACTTAAATTTTCTAATGGAGAAGTTGGAGTATATGATTGCTCAAAACTACTTGATTTTGGAGTGTTTAATGAATTGAAAAACAAACATTATTTCAATCAAGCGTATATAGATAATGGTACAGTAGCATGGCCACATGAACAAGATATCTGTCCAGATACACTTTATCTTGATTCAGTAAAAACAAAAGTCTAACACCCAAAGGGGGTCAGGTCTTTACTTTTGCACTCTGACCCTAGTTATTCCGAGTGAGTGAACCGCCGCTATAGTGTATCGAGCGGGCTAATCACCCCTTCTCCACCTTGCTTCAATATATGAGTATAGATCATCGTTGTCTGTAGATCCGCATGCCCTAACAGAGATTGAATGGTTCTAATATCGGTTCCAGTCTGCAATAGATGTGTCGCAAAGCTGTGACGGAAAGTGTGAGCAGAGACCCGTTTATTAATACTGCACTTTTTAACCGCAACTTTAATCGCCTTATTAACAACTGATTGATCAATATGGTGACGACGCTCAATACCAGAGCGAGGGTCAATCGAAAGCCTTTTACTTGGAAAAACATACTGCCAGCCAAACTCTCTTTCCGCATTGGGATATTTCTTTGCAAGCGCATATGGGAGATAGACGCTACCCAAACCATTTTCAAGATCAAGCTCATGAAGTGCTTTAACCACTTTTAGATGATTTTTCAAAAAACTGACCACCTCCTGCGCAAGTGGTGTAACGCGATCTTTTTTACCTTTGCCATCACGCACTGTTATCTGCTTGTATCCAAAATCAACATCCTGCACCCTAAGTTTAAGTGCCTCAGAGATACGTAAGCCGCTCCCATAGAGCAGCTTTACTACAATTAGATTGATACCCTCAATCAGATAGATCACTTTTCGCACCTCATCCTGAGTTAAGACAACTGGAATCCGAGGTGTTTTACGAGACCGGCTAGCAGAAATATTTTCTAACGGTTGTTTGAGTATTTTGCTGTAGAGATAGACTAGTGCATTCAGCGCTTGATTCTGTGTAGAGGGAGCAACATTATGCGTTACGACAAGGTCGGTTAAAAAAATTTCTACCAACTGCTCTGAATTGGCACTAAGCGCTTCTCGGCTCTGCAATTGATGAAACTTAATGAAACGAGCAACCCAATCACAATAGGTTCTCTCTGTGCTCAGTGCATAATTAGCTCTACGCAAACTTTCACGCATCTCCTGTAATATTGGTTTTTGCTCTGCTGCACTCTTAGTCACGGTTATTTCCTATATTCAAGAGATGATTTGCCAAAAAATGTTGATTATACAGAATACTCTGTTAAATAGAAATAACCATAAATAAAATCCTAACAAAGAATGATTATGTGCTAGAATAACTAACTTTAAGGCGTTAATGC
>Ga0209661_1000199_pt1 | contig 35514 bp, 27 predicted proteins | sample SaaInlV_120m_DNA_2_FD_184660 | JGI IMG/M metagenome (GOLD analysis project Ga0209661, IMG submission 184660) | Marine microbial communities from expanding oxygen minimum zones in the Saanich Inlet - SI072_LV_120m_DNA (SPAdes) (version 2) | ecosystem: Environmental > Aquatic > Marine > Intertidal... | reverse complement strand
TCGGTCCATTTCCAATCCAGTCAGGCACGACCGCCTTATCGCGAAATCGATAAGCCCCGTGTGCTTGAAAATATCCAAAACAAGCGTGCAGTCTTCAAGGTTATATCTGGCAAGGCTCTCCTGGTCAGTGCGATGCATGTCTTCAATTTCAACAGCACGCGAATCGACATCGTGCACTAGTTTTCCCCTTCCGAGCAGTTCCCGGGAAACATTCTCAAGAGAGAAACTTTCGAAACTGTAAGTCGCGGTTCGAAGGAGCTCTATCCCGTCGAGGACCACTCTGCCAGGAACCACAGCGTAAACTCGCTGTTGGCCTCGATCCAGAAAGCGCCAGCTGACCGGAGACCTGCCACGACCAATATCGAATTCCAAACCCAGGGTGTCTGCCCGATCCTGAAGAAATTTAAGGTCAAAGGCAACAATGCTCCAGCCAATAATTACGTCGGGATCCAGCTCTGCAAACCAAGTCATAAACCTTCGAAGTAATGTGGTCTCGTCATCAATGAATTCGAGATAAGGAAGTGACGATGGTCGCGTCTTGCCCAGCATGAAAACTTTTCTAACGTCGTCACTATCAATCGCAATACTAAGAATGTTGCCATTAGAGATTGACGTTTCAATATCCAGGGAAACTACCGATAGCCTGGGCTCATACGAAGCCTTCCGAATCTTTGGGTTTTCAGCCGTCAGGTAACCTTCTGCAAAATTGAAATCTCCGGAGACTTCCACTGTTCCCTGCACGAAGCGCTCCATCAGATATCTATCCGTAGGCCGGATGTCTGCTTCATACGTGGGGATATGGTGATTATGTAAGAGCGCTCTTGCCAGCCCCAGATCACGCTGATTGCTGAAATAGCAGGCAATTGCAGGCTCATCTGTCTCGCTGAAACAGCGAAGCTCTACCGGTGCGCTTCGCCACTTGAGTTGGGCCGCCAGAATCGGCTCAGCTCTGGGAATACTGGACGCAGGGATAAAGAACACCGATTCCTGGCCAGGAAACTCAATTCTTACGGGACCCTCGTTAGTTGCTAACCAATAAACAAGCGATTGCCCACTAACAGAGTCGCGCCATTGCCTGGTAAGAATCAACCCCTGGAGTGTTGTGCTCTCACTTTTCAAGTTCTGCTCGAAAGTAGCGTTCGCGACCCCCGCCTAGCTGGTTGATGACGGTATCAAAAGTGCGCTCAAGGTTATCAACCTTAAGTGCTTCTTCAGCGGACCCTTTTGCAACCACCTTGCCATGCGACATGAGTACGATTTCATCCGCCAGTTCAGCAGCAAGATTAATATCATGCATCACAACCAGCTGACCCAGCCCCTGCGATGACAATTTCTTTAAGGTTGAAGCAATCTTTGACTGGTATCGCAGGTCAAGAGCAGTCATGGGCTCATCGAGCAGGAGAAAAGCCTCAGAACCGCGACCCCACACCTGCGCAAATACACGGCAAAGCTGAACCAGCTGCTGCTCACCCCCAGACATGGTGAGGTACGATTGATCTGCCGCTACACCAAACATGCTGAGCAGTTCCTGTGTCACTTCATCGAAGCCCTCGCTCACGCCAAATGGCGTCCTCCCCATTGCGATGACTTCTCGGGCAGTAAACGGAAATTCCAGCGAGCTCCTTTGCGTCAAAACACCAAGCATCCTGGCGCGAGCCTCTAGGGATATCTTTTCCGGATCACAACCGGCAATCATAACTTCTCCCCCCGTAGCCTTCAGGTAGCCACTCAAAATCTTCATGAGGGTTGATTTACCAGCCCCATTCGGGCCGAGCAGTACTGTGGTCTTGCCCCCCTGGATCTCAAGGTCTATGTCACGAAGGATAGTCAGGCCTTCTATTGCGAACGAGATATTGCGTGCAGAGAGGTTCATAGCACTAACCTTCCCTTTTGCTCAACCATAATCAGATATATAAAGAATGGGCCTCCAACCAACGCCGTCAAAATACCCACAGGGAGTTCAGTTGGCGCGAGAATAGTTCTGCTTATCACATCAGCCACCAGCAGTAGCATCCCTCCCAACAGGGCAGAGGCAGGAACCACCGTCCTGTGATTGGAGCCGAGCGTCATTCTAACCAGATGTGGTACGACCAAACCGAGAAACGCGATGACCCCAGTTAGCGCAACTCCAATACCTACCGCGACTGCACACAACGATACTATCCGGACTCTGAGCTTTTGATGCGATACACCAAGATGCTCCGCCTCCTCGTCGCCCAGGGTGATCACATTCAGGTTTCTAGATTCGAGAAAGATCAGGAACACTACAACTGGAATGGCAAGCGCCAGCAGCACCGAGATCCAGGTCGCTCCGTTCAGGCTACCCAATGCCCAGAACGAGATAGAGCGAAGCTGCATGTCCGTCGAAAGGTACGACAGCATTCCCACGCCAGACAGCGCTATCGCATTGATCGCGATGCCAGCCAACAAAATCGTCGATAGCCCACCACCGCGACCGCCCACAACAAGGACTATCCAGGTGGTAAGAAGCCCGCCTACAAAAGCGCTACCGGTCATGCCTATCAGAGACAATCCCTGACTACCGTCCAGCACAACATAGATAGCGGCAAACAACGCCGCACCCGCAGACACCCCGATTAGCGCTGGATCGGCCAGGGGATTACGAAACATTCCTTGAATTGCCGCGCCAGATGCCGACACACCCGCACCCACAAGTAGCGCCAGGAGGGTCCTGGGCAGTCGAATATCCAGCACAATCGTGCTCAGCCCTGGGTCGTCATTGTGGCTAAACAAACGCCACAGATCTTTGAGACTAACATCGGCGCTGCCGAACAGCAGGGATGCAACGGCAAGAACACACACCACCAGCGCAAGAGCTGCTATCTTCATACGATGACCGGGAGATCTCTCCACAACCGAAACCCCTTGTTCGATTTCCTAACCTTATACGCCAACACTTCAACCCCACTATCCAGCGCTTCTCGAAGCAGCTTACCGTATTCACAGTCAATATGGTCGGCGGGCCTGACTTCCTGTATGCCCGTGTGCTGCACACAAAAAAACAAAACTGATCTGGCGTTCGACTGCGACATTTTAATGAGCTCCCTCAAATGCTTGGCCCCTCTTTCACTCACCGCATCCGGAAAATAGCCAATACCACTTGATGGTGGATCCTCAAGCAATGTCACGCTTTTAACTTCGACATAACAGTCCTGTTTTTTACTGTCCTGCAGCAGCAGGTCGATTCGACTGTTTTCATCTCCATACTTCACCTCAGGCCGAATCGTGTCATACCCCGCCAACGGCTCAACCAGATCATCCCGTATCGCGGATTGAACCAGTTGGTTCGCTTTCCCCGCATTGACTCCGATGTGATGACCACGCGATGTCCTCAGGTACTCCCAAGTATATCGGTACTTTCTTTTTGGGTTGTCTGAATCTGACAGCCAGATTTCTGCATTCTCTTCGACACAGTTCTTCATCGAACCGGTATTGGGACAATGAACAGTTGTTATCTCATCATTGTCCAGCCTTACATCCGCCAGGAAGCGTTTATATCTTTTGATCAATCGAGCATGAACCAAGCCCTTCATCCGAGCATTTTCCTAATACGACAAACAGCCTCTTTCAGCTGCGATAAGTCTCTTGCATAGCTAATTCGAATCGATCTATCGGCGTTGTGAAAACCAAAGTCAGTTCCTGGCGTCACCGCAACGAAATGGCTTTCGAGTAGGCGGTGACAGAATAGTTCACTGTCCTGCACCTTGTCTGGTAAACCCGCATAGACATAAAATGCTCCTGCTGGCATTAGCGGAATCTCGAACCCAAGTTCCTTTAGCGCTGGCACAAGGTAGTTTCTGCGCACTGCGAGCTCGGCTTTTTGAGCCTCCATTGTCGCAATCGACTCGGGATCGAAGGCCGAAAGCGCGGCTTCCTGCGCGATAGCCGAGGGACAAATAAAGAGGTTCTGAGCGAGCTTTTCAAGATCAGTGGCAATTTCTTCGGGTACAACCACCCAGCCAAGACGCCACCCAGTCATCCCGAAATACTTTGAAAAGCTGTTAATAATAATCGCTTCGGGCACCTGTGCCAGAGCAGACCCCGAGGTGTGGTTTTCATAGACCAACCCCTGATAGATTTCATCCACGATCATAATGCCATCTTTTTTTCGCACGACTTCACCCAGTTCCCTGATAGCCTTTTGGCTCAAGATTGAGCCTGTAGGGTTAGCCGGAGATGCAACCAGAATCCCCCGAGTGGTCCTGGTCCAGTATTCCTCAACCAATGAAGGCGTTAGCTGATAATTTTGGTCAGCATCAACGGGCACCAACAATCCTTCAGCATTGAAGCTAGATAGAAAGTGGCGATTACAGGGATAACCTGGATCAGGCATCAACAGGTTTTCGCCAGGATCCAGCAACAAAGCACTCAGCATCAGCAAACCGCCCGAGGAACCTGCAGTAACAAATATCCGCTCCGCCTTCACTTCAACGCCAAGGCTGAACTTATAGAAGCCTGAAATAGCCTGTCTGAGCTCAGGAGTACCCCTGGCGTCCGTATACCTTGTTTTACCCTCTGAAATAGCTCGCACACCGGCCGCACGGATCGGGGCCGGCGTATCAAAGTCGGGCTCCCCTACTTCAAGGTGAATCACATCATGACCAAGTGACGCCAGTTCATTGGCGCGAGCGAGCAATTCCATCACTCGAAATGGAGCTATTTTGCTGAGCCTTTTTGCTACTTTCAAAACCCTATCCAGAGGAGATCAAGAAACGGATATTACCCTAAAAAAACAAGGGTTAGAGTCGCCGGAAATAGGCTTGGCGAATGGATTTCTATCTGGTAAGGTTCGCCGCTCGTTTTAGAACCCACTTTGTTGAAACGGACAGATCAATGGCAGCGAAGCGTAAAGCAACCGCAAAGGCGAAACCAAAAAACAAGGCAAAGGCAAAGGCCCAGACAAAAACCAAGTCTAAGGTCAAGAATGCACCTGCCAAGAAAGCACCTGCAAAAAAGAAAGTCAGCGTGAAAGCTAAGGTCAAGCCAACAGTAAAAGCCAAACCGAAGGCAAAAGCAAAACCGAAACCGAAACCGAAAGCTAAAGCCAAGCCACAGGCAAAAGCCAAACCGAAAGCTAAAGCCAAACCGAAGGCAAAAGCCAAGCCACAAGCAAAAGCCAAACCGAAAGCTAAAGCCAAGCCACAAGCAAAAGCCAAACCGAAGGCAAAGCCGACAACCAAAGCCGCGGCAAAGCCCAAGGTCAAGACGAAAACAAAGGCCAAGGTCACGACAAAAGTTACAACCAAGGCTAAGGCAGTAAAGAAAAAGGCAGCGGTAAAGAAACCGCCAGCCAAGACGAAGCCAAAAGCCACAAAAAAAACTTCAACCAGCATTAAAAAGGTCACGAAGAAGTTGAGTTCGACAGCAAAAACAGCAGGGAAACCCATCCCGAAGACGAAGGTTGCAATCAAGAAAGCTGCAGCCCCAAAAAAAGTAGCTGAAGTAAAGCAGAAAGCACCACGGCCACCACCTAGCGTAGCAAGGCCAAGAACTGTTCCTAACGAACCTAGCGTTACTCCTTATAGAACAAGAATCAATGAGGAGTATATGAACGCTGAGCAGAGAGCTCATTTCAGCGATATCCTAATGGAGTGGAAATTCCAGCTGATGGAAGAAGTGGACAGAACTGTAAGCCATATGAAAGATGAGGCAGCTAACCATCCTGACCCAGCCGACAGAGCAAGCCAGGAAGAAGAGTTCAGCCTTGAACTAAAAACTCGCGACCGCGAACGAAAACTGATTCGAAAAATCGACAAAACTCTCGAGTTGATCGATCAGGATGATTACGGTTACTGCGAGTCCTGTGGTATTGAGATCGGTGTGCAACGGCTGGAAGCTCGCCCAACCGCAACGCAGTGCATTGACTGTAAGACGCTTGATGAAATCAAGGAGCGTCAGATCCGCGGGTAAAATAGTGTTCACCCTATAATGCCAAACATACCTCTCTAAGATGGATTACGTCGGTCGATTCGCCCCCTCCCCGACCGGCCCGTTACACTATGGATCGTTAGTTGCTGCCGTGGCAAGTTTTCTTGATGCCCGACATGCAGGTGGTAAATGGCTACTCCGGATTGAAGACCTTGACCCGCCCCGAGAGTCCATAGACGCACCCCAGGAAATCATCAGACAGCTACTCGCATTTGGCCTGCACTGGGACCTTGAGGTCCTCTGCCAGAGCAGCAGACTGAAATCCTACGACGACGCCCTTGAATCCATTCAAGCATTTACCTTTCCATGCACCTGTTCCCGAAAAGCGGTTCCTGGCATTTATCCAGGCACCTGCCGTCTCAGGAAGCATCTCGCGCCCGTTGGACCATATGCAGTTCGACTCCAGGTGCCCAGGCACAGCGTATCAATCAATGATCGTTGCCTTGGTTTACAGACCTGGGATCTGGAAAAGGAAGTTGGCGACTTCATCATCAAGCGCAAAGATGGACTTCACGCATACCAGCTCGCCGTTGTCGTTGATGACATCCACTATTCCGTCAGCCATATTGTCCGCGGGAATGACCTGCTTGATTCGACACCCCGCCAACTAGCGCTTTACGAACAGTTAGAGGTTTCACCACCCGAGTATCTGCATATCCCAGTATTGGTGGACGAGTCGGGAAACAAACTGAGTAAACAGGCTCATGCAAAACCGGTGGATACCAGTGATGCTTTAACCACTATCCGTAGCGCGCTATCAGACCTGGGCCAGAATACACACGAGTACTCCTTAAGCATCAAAGAATTGCTGGAGAAGGCCGCCTCCTCCTGGAATCCAGCTACTATTCCAAATGTTCATGACATCTACCACAGAAATTAGGCATTCCCCGTGAGAAGAGCCGCTTACGTTAGTGTTACCTTTTTACCCATGAACGAGACATTGAGTAACAATCTACCTGGCAATATGGGAGTAAAATTTTATATGTTGTTGATTTTTATACGGTTGTTTATTTTCCCACAATTCCGGGATAGTGGTACCTGCCAGTCAACATAGAACAAATAGAAAAAATCTGGCAATGACATTCACTTTCGGGCGGCAGGTTGAAAAATAGTAATAGACATAATAGTAATGAGGTTCTGGCTCGCTAAATGAGCAAAGTTCGCTTTTCCCATTTTCTTTCCCCCCCCGCAAAAACGTTACCGTAAGAACCAGTTCGCTCTGTTAAACTATTCGATTCTAAATACGTTACCTCTTTAAACTTGTTTTTTACGACTCGTATTTTCAACTTTACTCCCAACAATACGCTGGGACTTCCAGGCCAACTCTTGCCAAATGACTGATTTACAGCATCAAAGATGAATTCTTTAAGCTCTATTGAAGAAAGTGCCATCAGTATCAATGCCAGCAAGGTAATCAGTCGCCTGCAGGACCAAGGCTTCCAGGCATACCTCGTCGGCGGCTGTATTCGTGATCTGTTGCTGCGCAAAACCCCAAAAGATTTTGACATCGCAACGGATGCTCACCCGGAAGAAGTCCGTGAGTTGTTTCGCAACTCTCGCATCATTGGGAAACGATTTAGGATTGTTCATGTCCGGTTTGGACGCGAAATAATAGAAGTTACAACTTTTCGCGGACCTCACGCAGATGAGTACGACGAGAATCACTCTGATTCCGGTATGACCCTGAACGACAATGTCTATGGCACCTTCGAAGAGGATGTGTTCCGGCGGGACTTCACGATGAATGCCATCTATTACGAGCCCCAGGGAAAGGAAATCATCGATCTCGCAGACGGTACTGCCGATATTGAAAACCAGATTATCAGGACAATCGGTGACCCAACCGGCCGACTAAGGGAAGACCCGGTCAGGATGCTTCGTGCCATCAGGTTTCAGGCGAAACTGGAATTTGGTTTGGAGTCGGATCTCCAGAGCTCTATCAGATCGCTGGGCTACCTTATACAGGATGTTCCCCCGGCCAGGTTATTTGAGGAAGTACTCAAGCTTTTCCTGTCTGGTTATGGCACTGCTGCTTTCGATGCCATGCTGGAGAATGATATCTATGGGTGGTTGTTCCCGGATTCCAAGCGGTCGATGGAGAACAATGCGACTGAAGAACTCGTACGGCTGGCACTAACCAGCACAGACCAAAGAATCGCGAAAAAAATGCCCGTCACACCAGCTTTTATATATGCGGCGGTACTCTGGTATCCATTTATCGAAGAAAAAGAACGGCTAGAACAAGAGGGTGAGATCACATACGCTGCTGCACATGAAGCGGCTAACAATGTGATATCGAAACAACAGCTTTTCACCTCTATCCCGAAACGGTTCTCCGGTCCGATGAGAGACATCTGGTTCCTTCAGTCGCGACTACCTTCCCGGTTTGGCCAGAAACCCGACAGAACGATGGAACATAAGCGCTTCAGGGCTGCTTATGATTTTCTTCTACTGCGAGAACAGGCTGGCGAGAAAACAGAACAACTCGGGGAGTGGTGGACGGAATACCAGGAAGCCACAGAAGAACGAAAGCTTGCCATGAAACAATCGACCAGCAACGGTCGGCAGCGTAAACGTAAGCGAAAACCTCGTCCGAAAGCCCGTCCCAGTGATCAAACGTCCTTGAACTAACCCCGGGATCCAGAATACCCGTTACAACTCCTGTCTGATCCTGGTTTTAAGCCGAGCCACATTGTGGCACCCTGTCTATCCCATCACATCTGGTTTGAAGGAGCCGTAATGGCGGAACAAAAAGTTTATCCGGTCCCCAAAGAATTCGAGAACCACACACATATACGCAACGATCAATACCTTGCGATGTATGACGCCTCGATTAATCGATCGGATGAGTTCTGGTCCCAGAAAGCAGATGAATTCATCACCTGGTTTAAACCCTGGGACAAGCTGACCGAGTCAGACTTTAATCAAGGCGAGGCAAAATGGTTCTTAGGTGCAGAGCTAAACGCAAGCTACAACTGCATCGATCGACATCTTGAGCTGAAAGCTGACCACACCGCCATCATCTGGGAAGGCGATGATCCCGATGATGACCTCCGTGTCACTTATCGTGAACTTCACGATCACGTCTGTAGACTTTCCAACGTACTGCTGGATCGCGGAGTCAACAAGGGTGACCGAGTCTGCATCTATATGCCAATGATCCCGGAAGCCGCCTACGCGATGTTGGCCTGCGCACGGATAGGCGCAGTACACTCGGTTGTGTTTGGCGGTTTCTCTCCGCATGCGTTAAAGGACCGAATCCTGGATTCAGATTGCAGGACGGTGATCACCGCTGATGAAGGAGTACGCGGCGGCAGACCGATTCCCCTTAAAGAAAACACCGACAAAGCTCTCGAAGACTGTCCCGATGTTTCTACTGTACTGGTCGTTAAACGAACAGGTGGGAAAATCGACTGGTTCGACGATCGTGATGTCTGGTATGAGGAGGCAACGAGCCAGGTCTCACCGGAGTGCGAAGCCATTCCCATGGGAAGCGAAGACCCTTTGTTCATTCTGTATACTTCCGGCTCAACGGGAAAACCAAAAGGTGTCCTTCACACTACCGGCGGGTACCTGTTACAGGCCGCAATGACCCATAAGTATGTATTTGATTATCACGAAGGTGATGTCTACTGGTGCACTGCAGACGTTGGCTGGGTGACAGGACATTCCTACATTGTCTACGGCCCCCTCGCCAACGGCGCGATCACCTTGATGTTCGAAGGTGTTCCCACCTACCCCGATTCTTCGAGGTGCTGGCAGGTCGTCGACAAGCACAAGGTCAATATTTTCTACACCGCGCCGACTGCCCTGCGTGCACTCATGAGCCAGGGAGACGACTTCGTAAAATCAACCTCCCGCGAGAGTCTTCGATTATTAGGCAGTGTTGGTGAGCCCATCAATCCGGAAGCCTGGGAATGGTATTACCATGTAGTGGGTGACGCGCGGTGCCCGATCGTAGATACATGGTGGCAAACGGAAACTGGCGGCATCATGATCACCCCCCTGCCGGGAGCAACAGATTTAAAACCGGGCTCAGCTACCACACCTTTTTTTGGCGTCAAACCCGTCCTGCTGGATGAAAATGGCAAAGAGCTGGAAGGCGCTGCTTCAGGTAACCTGGCGATTAGCGGTTCATGGCCGGGCCAAATCAGGACCATTTTTGGAGATCACCAAAGGTGTATAGACACCTACTACTCGACCTATCCAGGTTATTACTTCACCGGTGATGGTGCCCGACGAGACGAAGATGGTTATTTCTGGATCACTGGCAGGGTTGACGATGTCTTGAATGTTTCCGGGCATCGCCTGGGTACCGCAGAGATCGAAAATGCACTGGTCGAACACAGCCTTGTTGCTGAAGCCGCAGTTGTCGGTTATCCCCACGACATTAAGGGCCAGGGAATCTACGCGTTCGTCACCTTGATGCAGGGAACCGAAGGCACTGATGAACTTTTGAGTGAACTTAACAACCTGGTGCGATCAGAGATTGGCGCAATCGCAAAACCCGATATCCTCCAATGGGCCCCTGGCTTACCGAAGACCCGGTCCGGCAAGATCATGCGGCGCATTCTCCGTAAGATTGCAGAGAACGAACTGGACAACCTGGGAGATATCACTACGCTGGCCGACCCTTCAGTCGTGAATGACCTGATCAGGAACAGCCCAGTAACCTCATAAAGGGTCGTTTTCTAAAAGCGAGGGATACAGCTAACAGAAACAAAAACGCCGTCAGAAGACGGCGTTTTGTAAACCAAAAGGTTAGTGGTTAGCTTGCGCTTTCATCACTGTTACCTTCCGCAACGTTGCCGTTTGGCTCGTCCGTTGCTTCTTCTACTTCTTCAGCCGGCTCATCTTCAACCAGTTCTTTCATCGAAAGCTTGATTCGACCACGATCCACATCAAGAACCAGCACCTTAACTTCCTGCCCTTCGGTCAGGTAGTCGGTGACTTTCTCAACACGTTCCTTGGCTATCTGGGAAATATGAACCAGACCATCCTTGCCAGGAAGAATATTAACAAAGGCACCAAAGTCTGCGATCTTAACGACCTTGCCCGTGTAGATCTGCCCAACTTCGGCTTCCTTGGTAATCGCCTCGATCATCGCAACTGCAGCATCACGAGAGTCGGCGTCTTCGCCAAAGATAGTGATTGAGCCATCGTCTTCTATATCAACAGAAGCACCGGTTTGTTCTGTAATTCCACGAATAGTAGAACCACCTTTACCGATAACATCCCGGACCTTGTCTGCTTCAACCTTGATCGTCACCATTGCAGGTGCATTCTCAGAAACACCTTCACGAGACTGGCCGAGCACTTTGTTCATCTCACCCAGAATATGTAGCCTTGCAACCTTAGCCTGGCCAAGTGCAGTTTCCATTATCTGCTCAGTAATACCCTGGATCTTGATGTCCATCTGAAGCGCGGTAACACCTGTTTCAGTGCCCGCCACTTTAAAGTCCATATCACCAAGGTGATCTTCATCACCCAGGATATCGGTCAGCACGGCAAATTCTTCACCTTCAAGCACTAGGCCCATGGCAATACCAGCGACTGGCGCCTTAATAGGTACACCAGCATCCATCAGGGCCAGACTCGCGCCACAGACAGAAGCCATTGAAGACGACCCGTTTGATTCTGTGATTTCAGATACAACTCGAGTCGTATACGGCCAGTCTTCACTCTTCGGCAGCATCGCAGCTATAGCCCGTCGCGCTAATCGGCCATGACCAATTTCACGTCGCTTGGGTCCGCCAGAAAAACCGGTTTCACCAACACTGTAATGTGGGAAGTTGTAGTGCAACAGGAAGTTATCCCGATATGAGCCTTGTAGCGCATCAATGATCGCAGCATCTCTCATAGAGCCCAGAGTGGTTGAAACCAGCGCCTGAGTCTCACCCCGTGTAAACAGTGCAGAACCATGTGCCTTCGCCAGCACACCAACTTCAACATCGATCTGGCGTACCGTTGTAGTATCACGGCCGTCAATTCGAGGCTGGCCCGATACGATAGCGCGACGAACGATAGACTTTCCGACACTCTCAAATACAGCTTTGATATCGTCTTTGGCTGTCTCTTCGTTCTCAAGCGCCGCCACTGCGGCAGCTTTGAGCTCAGAGAGTTTGTCCTGGCGAGACATCTTTTCAGTGATTCGATAAGCAGCGCCAATCTCTTCGCCGAACTGAGTAGTAATCGCTTCAATCAGTGCAGTGTTAGGGGCAGCTGGCTCCCAGACCCAGGCCTCTTTGCCTGCTTCTGCTTTTAGCTCAGCACATGCGGCAATAACTGATTGCATTTCCTGGTGAGCGAAAAGTACCGCACCCAGCATCTGATCTTCAGTTAGTTCGTTCGCTTCTGATTCGACCATCAAGACCGCGGTTTCAGTACCTGCGACAACCATGTCAAGTTCTGAAGTCTTAAGCGCCTCGTAGCCAGGATTGAGCAAGTAACCTTCAGGCGTAAAACCAACTCGCGCAGCACCGATCGGACCTGCGAATGGTAAACCGGACAGGGCCAAAGCCGCTGATACTCCGATCATGGCAACGATATCTGGATCTACATCCTTCGCCGCTGAAACTACCTGACAAGTAACCTGAACTTCGTTCATGAAACCTTTAGGGAAGAGTGGACGGATAGGACGATCGATCAAACGACATGTCAGCGTTTCCTTCTCGGAAGGTCGACCTTCTCGCTTGAAGAAACCACCGGGAATTTTACCCGCTGCATATGTTTTTTCTTCGTAGTTCACTGTTAAGGGGAAGAAGGCCTGACCCGCTTTCATGTCAGGACGTGCAACCACTGCAACTAGAACTGTTGTTTCTGCCATGGTTACCATGACAGATGCTGTTGCTTGTCTCGCAACCTTTCCAGTTTCCAGGAGGACTTCCTGGTCACCGAACATAAATTTCTTACTTATATAACTCACATTAATCTCCATAGTCGGTGCCAATCACCGACACTAACACTACCGACGCAAACCTAACCTCTTAATAGTAGATGTATAACGGTCGGGGTTTTTGTTGCGTAGATAGTTCAATAATTTTCTTCTTTGACTAACCATACGTAGAAGTCCTACCCGTGAATGATGATCATGGGCATGCTCCTTGAAATGCGATTGAAGTTGTTCAATATTCGCAGTTAACAGGGCTACCTGTACTTCAGGTGATCCTGTGTCGTTCTCTGATGTGCCGAAATCTTTAACGATTTCAGCCTTTCTTTCGACTGATAAAGCCACTAGTTTTTCTCCAGTTTAATATGCCCTGGCCCTAACCCAATCACTGGATATTCGGCCGTTAAACAATCAGGTATATCCACGCATATTTATAGATGACCTGCTTTTCTTATTTCGCCAATATGCTTTCCTGCATATTGGCGAGTAGTCACGGGCCTTGGCCCGCTCGCGCCAGAACAAATCACTTCGCAATTTGTTCTGCGGGTTCTGCCATCGCTGGCGGAACTCTCGCCATCGAGAGTATTGGTTATCCAAACCTCTCGATAGAAAAATGTGTTGTTCGACTAGCTTAATTAGTAACGACTAATCGTCTTGGTGCTATCCGTCCATCATCCATAACCTCACCAACCCCAATGAACTCTTCATTGGGATCGTCAGACTCTGAAAAAATACTTACCCATCCTGTGGTCGGTGCATTCGCAATCTGAACTGGCTGTCCCTGCTTGATATAGGAAGCCGTAACTTCTGTCAGCTCAACTTGCGGCCAATCCTGAACAGCTGAGCTCACTGGCTGTAATTTTGCATCCAGCTGAGCTTTGTCTTCTGCCAATGCTTCAAGCTGTTCCATAGAGACGGTCTCATCAACCGTGTACGGTCCAGCTGCCAGTCGACGCAGTTCCACCACGTGAGCGCCGCAACCGAGCTCCAGCCCTATATCTTCTGCCAGCGTTCTGACATATGTTCCTTTAGTACAATGCACATCAACCGTTATTTCGTCCTGATGGCGTTCCAGGACAGCCAGTTCGTGAATCGTCACCTGGCGCGACTTGCGTTCGATTTCTATTCCCTGACGAGCAAGCTTGTAAAGTGGTTGTCCATTCACCTTTAACGCCGAGAACATCGATGGAATCTGACTGATCTCTCCTCGATAGTTTTCAAGGACACTTTCAAGTTTGGAGTCGCTGATCTCAGGAACAGCCCTCGTTTCAAGGACCTTACCGTCTGCATCTCCAGAGTCCGTGATAACTCCCAGTTTGAACGTAGCCTGATAGCGTTTATCAGCATCGAGCAAGAACTGGGAGAACTTGGTGGCTTCACCGAAACAAAGAGGCAGAACGCCAGTCGCAAGCGGGTCCAGGGACCCTGTATGCCCAGCCTTACAGGCATCAAATAGCCGCTTCACAATCTGCAGCGCGGTATTAGACGTTATCCCCGCAGGTTTGTCCAGCAACAATATCCCACTGATATTCCTGCCTTTTCTTCCTCGTCTACTCATCCGTCTGACTCGGATCACGCTGACTTTCATCCTGCGAGAGCGCCTTATTTATCGCTTTATTCATGCGAGCGCCACTTTCGATCGTATTATCGTAATGAAAACGTAGCTTGGGGGTTGTACGGGTACTCAGTACTTTCGCTAGCTGTGAGCGCAGGAAGCCACTTGCTTCGTTGAGTACTTCCTCGACTATCTCGGTGTTTTCAGATGGCAGTACTGTGAAATAGATGTCAGAGAAAGCTAAATCACGGCTAACCGTGGCCTCATTGATGGTAACCATTCCAATCCGTGGGTCTTTGATTTCACGCTGAACAAGCACCGCTACTTCGCGCTGAATGAGGTCGCCAATCTTACGACCTCGGCTGGATTCTTTTGGCATCGCTATCGACCCTTAAAGTTCCCGGGCAACTTCTCGAGTATCGAACACTTCGATCTGGTCACCTTTTTTCACGTCATTGTAGTTTTTGACGCCAATACCACACTCAGTTCCACTCGAAACGCTCTGTACTTCGTCTTTAAAGCGCCTCAGTGATTCGAGCTCACCTTCGTAAATCACCACATTGTCCCGTAGAACACGAATCTGCTTGGATCTGGAAATAGTTCCTTCGATGACCATGGAGCCAGCAATCTGACCCATTTTCTTGGACTCGAACACGTCCCGAACCTCTGCTATTCCAACAATATCTTCTCTTACTTCCGGTGAAAGCATACCTGACAAAGCATCTCTAACATCGTCTACAAGGTCATATATAACCTTGTAGTAGCGAAGATCCAGGCCTTCTGACTCGACCACTCTCTTCGCGGCGTTATCGGCCCGAACATTAAAACCAAACACGACGGCCCCTGCTGTTACAGCGTAGGACACATCTGATTCCGTTATTCCACCAACACCGGACATCACGACGTTAACCTGTACTTCTTCGTTACCGACGTCATTCAGGGCAGTCACAATCGCCTCGAGTGAACCTCTGACATCCGCCTTCACAATAACATTCAGCCGTTTAACTTCATCAGCGCCAAAGTTTTCCAACAGACTATCCAGAGACGCACCGGCACCGGTATTCAGTCGCGCATTAGTGGCACGCTGTGCCCTGAACTCTGCAACTTCTCGAGCGCGCTTCTCATCTTTGGCAACAATAAAAGAATCGCCAGCATTAGGGGTGCCATTAAGTCCAAGCGCGGCAACCGGAGTCGCTGGGCCCGCTAACTTAACCTGTTTACCCGATTCATCATTCAGCGCACGAGCCCGCCCAAAATACTGTCCGGCAACTATAAGATCACCCTGCTTCAGCGTGCCGTTTTGCACCAATAAGGTCGCAACCGGACCCTTGCCCTTGTTCAGCTCCGACTCAATAACAACACCTTGAGCCGGTCCGTCTATCACGGCTTTGAGCTCCAGCAGTTCTGCCTGCAGCAGTACGGCTTCAAGGAGTTCTTCAACTCCTGCGCCCGTAATCGCACTACAGGGAATAAACTGAGTGTCTCCACCCCAGTCTTCCGGTACCACCTCACGCGCTACCAGTTCGTTTTTGACGCGATCCAGATCCGCGCCTTCTTTGTCAATCTTGTTAATCGCGACCACAATTGGTGCACCGGCGCTTTTTGCATGCTTGATGGCTTCTTCTGTCTGCGGCATCACACCATCGTCTGCAGCCACAACCAGAATGACGATATCTGTAGAATTAGCTCCCCTTTCGCGCATCGCAGTGAAAGCTGCATGCCCCGGGGTGTCGATGAAGCAGATCTCTCCGTGGTTGGTCTCCACGCGATATGCCCCAATGTGCTGTGTAATGCCACCAGCTTCGCCACTCGCGACACGTGAACTTCGGATATAGTCCAGCAGCGACGTTTTACCGTGGTCAACATGTCCCATCACAGTAACAACCGGAGCCCGGTGCTGTTCTTCAGCCTCGTAAACCAGCTCATCTTCAAGTGTCTTCTCTACTGCATCGACATCAAGCAGCCTCACTGAAAGACCAAACTCTTCAGCTACGAGTGTCGCTGTTTCCTGGTCGATTGACTCATTGATTGTCTTCATAATGCCGAGGCCAAACAATGTCTTGATAACAGCCGATGCCTTTACGGACATTTTTTGGGAAAGCTGTTGGATCGTTACACTTTCAGCCAATTCAACCTCACGTTTGATTTCTTCTGTTGGCGCATTGAACTTGTGCCGTTTCGAGGGTTTTCCACCGGATGTCCGTCGGGTTCGAGGTGAACTCAGGCCCAGCGGCGTGGCTTCTTCTACCTTTCCTTCAGCAACTACAACATCTTCTTCCAGATCCTTCACTGCCGCCAGATCAACTTCGAGCAAATCATCACCCGCCAGTTCTTCCACACGACGCTTACGGCTACCCTGCTTGGATTTTTTGGCTTGTACTTCTTCTTCGTCAAGGTCGTGACGATCTCTCTTGTCTTTCCGATTGGAAATACTGGTTTCTTCAACCGCTTCTTCAGTAGTTGGCTCTTTCTTTTTTTCAGAAGAAGCCGCAGCTTCTTCTGAAAGACGTTTCTTCTCTTCTTCCTCTTTCGCCTTCTGCTCTCGCTCTTCCTGTTCAGCTAGCAGTTCAACAGCAACCTCCTGCCTTTTACGTTCTGCTTCGGCATCAATGTCCTTGCCTGCTGCGACTTCCGGCGCTTCGGCTAGCTTCGCTTCTTCAGCCTCTGACGCTTCTTCAACTTCGGGTGTTCCACGACGAACGTAAGTTCTTTTCTTTCGGACTTCTACATTGACGGTACGACCACGTCCCGCAGACCCCCCTGTTTTCAAAGTAGAGAGCGTCCTGCGCTTCAATGTTATCTTTCTGGGCGCTCCCTCGTCTTCACCATGGCTCTTCTTCAGGAACGCGAGCAGTATCTCTTTCTCGTCTTCCAATATGACATCATCAGACACACGCTGGGGCAGGCCTGCTTCCTCCATCTGAAGCAACAGACGTTCCACCGGCGTGCCGACTGTCTCCGCGAGTTGTCCTACTGATTCTTCTGCCATAAAAATACCTCTAATTACGCCTCAGTTTCGGCTTCTGACGTTGTGCCTTCAGACTCTTCGTCTTCAAACCAGGGCGCTCGTGCGGTCATTATCAACTCACCGGCACGTTCCTCAGTCATTTCTTCAATATCTATTAAATCGTCAATCGCCTGCTCTGCCAGATCTTCCATCGTGATGATGTCCCTTCCTGCAAGTAAATAGGCCAGGCGTCTATCCATACCTTCCATGTTAAGCAGGTCTTCCGCAGGCTCTGTACTACCAAGCTCTTCTTCAGTCGCAAGTTCTTGCGTGGTTATCGCGTTCTTGGCTCGTGACCGAAGTTCCTCAACGATGTCCTCGTCAAACCCATTGATAGCAATCATTTCTTCAATGGGCACATAGGCTACTTCTTCAAGGCTTGTGAATCCCTCTTCAACAAGAACGACGGCAACGTCTTCATCAACATCCAACTGTTGCATGAAGCTCTCCATGACCGAACCGGCTTCAGCTTCGTGCTTCTCTGCAGCCTCTTCCTCGGTCATGATGTTCAGTTCCCAGCCTGTCAACTCACTCGCGAGCTTCACATTCTGGCCGCCTCGGCCAATCGCCTGGGCAAGGTTCTCTTCCGATACAGCGATATCCATACTTCGGGTTTCTTCATCAACTACGATAGAGACAACTTCAGCAGGTGACATTGCATTAATAGCTAGCTGGGCGACGTTGTCGTCCCAGGGAACAATGTCGATTCTTTCATTGCCCAGCTCATTGGACACCGCCTGAACCCGCGAACCTCGCATGCCAACGCAGGCGCCAACAGGATCAATTCTTCCGTCGTTCGTCTTTACCGCGATCTTGGCCCGCGAGCCCGGATCACGGGCGCAGCCAAGAATTTCAATAATGCCGTCAGAAATCTCTGGAACCTCAATTTTGAACAGCTCAATCAGCACCAAAGGTGAGGTTCGCGTCAATGCCAACTGCGGGCCTCTTGCCTCGGGCCGAACTTCTTCGAGCAAGCCCCGGAGCCGATCGCCAACTCTGAAAGTTTCACGAGGAATCCATTCTTCCCGCGGTAGTATCGCCTCCGCATTGCTACCCAGATCCACAATGACCGCTTCGCGAGTCACCTTCTTAACCTGACCGCTCACCAGTTCACCGACTTTGCTTCTATAGGCTTCAACAACCTGCGCGCGCTCTGCTTCCCGAACTTTCTGAACAATGACCTGCTTTGCAGTTTGTGCTGCGATACGACCGAACTCTACAGACTCGACCGGAATCTCGTAACGACCCTCAACCTCCAGAGAAGCATCTTTTTCTTTTGCTTCGGTTAAAGTCAGTTGTGCTCCGGGAAACTCAATTTCCGCATCATCCTCGACAACATTCCAGAACCGGAAAGTTTCATACTCTCCTGACTCCTTATCAATAGATACACGAAGCTCGACGTCCTCGTCGTAACCCTTCTTTGTTGCAGTCGCAAGCGCTAACTCCAACGCCTCAATGATGATGTCTTCCGACACACCCTTTTCGTTGGATACTGCTTCAACAACCAACAATATTTCTTTGCTCATCGCTTCTACCTCACCTCGCCCTATACAGAGGGGACGACATTTGCTCTCTCAATTTCTTCGAAGGGAAACAAAATCTCTTCGTCCTGGTAACCCAGAATAATTTCGTCTCCCTCGACACCTCTCAACTGGCCCGAGTACTTGCGCTGACCTTCATAAGGCCGCTTAAGTCGGATCCGGACCTCCGAACCTGTAAACGCTGCGTAGTGATCAAGTTTGAACAATCTTCTGTTCAAGCCTGGCGACGAGACCTCAAGGGTATACTCACCGTTCACCGGGTCCTCGACGTCCAACAAACTGCTCACCTGCCGACTCACCTTCGCGCAATCTTCAATGTCGACTCCCTTTTTGGAATCGATGTATATCTTTACCGTTGAATACCGCCCCATGGAGAGTTGCTCAATTCCCCATAGTTCGCATCCCATTGCCTCCACAACCGGCTGGATTAGCTCGTTCAGCTGATCACTCATACCCCCCTCGCCTATTTCCCTATTTTCGGATTGCGAAAACAAAAAATGGGCATAAAGCCCATTGCGTAAACGATGGGCCTGTCGCCCCACCTGTACTTCGGCGTCTGAAACCGAAGTTAATAAAAAGCCCCAATAAGGGGCTTGTATAAAGTGGTAGCGGGGGCAGGATTTGAACCTACGACCTACGGGTTATGAGCCCGTCGAGCTACCAGACTGCTCCACCCCGCAACAACGAGGGGCGGGATTATAGGGGTGTCGCTTAACAGCGTCAACCACACATACCCCCGAAATCGTCTTTAAATGCGAATGTAATTTATTGATTTTTCTGAAAAAAGGCTTGAGACGTAGTTCAAGGGCCCGAATGGTTACATTCTGGCCCTTGATTTAGGGATAAAGTCAGTAGAAATACTCGGGAATAGACTCGCGAAAAATCAGCAAGACCGACAGTCGAATACGAGCCCTGGAGGCTCTGGAAACCGTAAAAAACCACTTGTAGCGCATTTTTTATGGTTGGTGCCGAAGAGAGGACTTGACGGTCCGGCGCTCCGGACTCCACGGGGGAGTGGAGGTAGCTCGATATCGAGTATCGCGACGATGGTAAGCAATACTTTTTTATTGGTGCCGAAGAGAGGACTTGACGGTCCGGCGCTCCGGACTCCACGGGGGAGTGGAGGTAGCTCGATATCGAGTATCGCGACGATGGTAAGCAATACTTTTTTATTGGTGCCGAAGAGAGGACTTGAACCTCCACGGGGTTTCCCCCACTACCCCCTCAAGGTAGCGTGTCTACCAATTTCACCACTTCGGCAATACTTTGACCCCAAACGCCAACGAGCCTCACTCACGGAGCCTGGTTCTTAACCTTCCGGTATCTCTGAGTCTTGCTCAAGAGACTCAAAGGCTGGAAGCTCGCCCTCCTCGTCTTCCTGTACCCCTACAGCAGGCGTCTCAACGACAACGGGTATACCTACTCCGCTTGCCGCTTGAGATGTTTCCTTTGCATAGAAGGCCAGCCCAAAACTCGTGAGAAAGAACGCGATGGCTATGCCTGTCGTCATCCGTTGTAGAAAATTACCTGCACCACCAGACCCGAACACAGTCGAGCTTGCACCGCCTCCAAATCCAGCACCGGCATCCGCACCCTTACCATGTTGAATCAGCACCAGGCCGATAACCGCTAACGCTGCCAACACGTGGAATACAAGCACTAATGTTTCAATCGTTTCCATAACTCACTATGACTCTTCCGCTGCTTTGCAAATCTCAGCAAAGCTGTTAGCTTTTAAAGATGCCCCGCCAACAAGCGCGCCATCCACATTTTTCATTCCAAACAATGCCACTGCGTTATCTGCGGTCACACTGCCACCGTACAGTATTCTCGTTCTGTTGGAGAGGTCTTCATCCAACTCCGCCAGGCACTTACGCAACCCGGCGTGCACCTCCTCCGCTTGCTCAGGAGTCGCACTTTCCCCTGTGCCTATAGCCCATACTGGTTCATAGGCAATCATGGCGCCGTCAAACCCTGCCAGCCCAACTCGTGAAGTCACCGCCCTTAACTGACGTGTCACTACCTCTATCGTTCGGTCCCGCCGACGCTCTTCCAGCGTCTCACCTACACAAACTATCGGAACCAGCCCCTGAGACCCACATTGTTCAAACTTGTCGCTAACCAACTCATCGGATTCCGCAAACAATGTCCTGCGCTCTGAATGCCCAACAAGAACAAACCCACACCCTGCGTCTTTCACCATCGCCGCAGAGACGCCTCCTGTAACAGCGCCTTGCGTTCGCTGATCTACATCCTGAGAACCTACCCCAACAATGGATCCTCGCAGCTTTTGAGCTACTTGACCCAAATAAACATAGGGCGGGAAAACCAGAACACTACATCGTCTGAGCGCTAACACTGAGAGCTCACTGAGCACTCCATCCAACAGCAAATCCAGACTGCCGGCGTCACCATTCATTTTCCAGTTACCCGCGACCAGCGGATCTCGCTCGCTCATCAATAGGTCCCGGGAAAAAGGCGGCAGATGTTAACGGCTTTGTCCGTAAGATTCAAACCAGATCACCTATCCAAGTTCCCCTGAGACAACTCTGGCCAGTTCCTCCGTGAGACTGGCCACTATAGTCGCATCTTCACCTTCAACCATCACCCTGACCACCGGTTCGGTTCCTGAGGGTCGCAGCAGCACACGCCCGCGGCCTCCTAATTTTTTTTCAATCTGAGCTACTGCTTCTGTGACGGCCACGTGGCCGCCGAGGTCGATTTTTTTCTGGCAAGCAACATTTACCATATGCTGCGGGTATTTTTTCATCCCGGCCTTTAGTTCACCGAGTGAACTGTCGAATTCGAGCATCGCAGCAAGTACCTGCAGAGCCGATATAATCCCATCACCCGTTGTAGTCACATTCAGGCACAGAAGGTGTCCGGAGCTTTCTCCGCCAAGCACCCAGTTTCGGCTATCTAGTTCCGCCAGCACATAACGATCACCAACGGCAGCGCGAACAAACGGAATGTCTTTTTCACCCAGGGCTTCCTCAAGCCCGAAGTTGCTCATCTGGGTGCCAACGACTCCGCCCCTGAGTCTCTTTGATCGATGCTCCGCGTTCGCAATAATAAAAAGCAATTCATCGCCATCAACAACTTCGCCCTCGCTGTCGACCATGATCAGCCTGTCTCCATCCCCGTCGAGGGCGATCCCAAGATCAGCACCCTCTGCCAGCACCAGCTTCTGCAGCAACTCGGGTTTAGTAGAACCTCCTTCGGCATTGATGTTGAACCCATCCGGTTCGGTGCCCCGCTCAATGACTGATGCGCCCAGTTCCCGCAACACATTGGGTGCTATGTGATAGGTCGCACCGTGAGCGCAATCAAGGGCAATCTTCATACCCCGGAGGTTTCCTTGAGAAGGAAAGCAGCTCTTACAAAACTCTATGTACCGGCCGGCCGCATCGTTGATACGGGATACCTTGCCGATTTGATCTGAAGCAACCATCTGCATGTCTGATTCAAGTTCGCTCTCTATCGCCAACTCAACATCATCGTCCAGCTTCGCACCCGCGCCTGAGAAAAACTTAATGCCATTGTCATGATAAGCGTTATGCGAAGCGCTGATCACGATCCCCGCACTGGCATTGAAGGTCCTTGTGAGATACGCGATAGCTGGCGTCGGCATTGGCCCTAGCAGCGCTACGTCGACACCGGCTGACGCAAGCCCCGCCTCAAGAGCAGACTCAAACATGTAACCTGAAACCCGGGTGTCTTTACCGATAAGAATAAGACCTCGATCTTCCTTGGAGAAGACTTTTCCAGCAGCCCAGCCAAGTTTAAGCATGAACTCAGCTGTAATCGGTGCATCTCCGACGCGGCCGCGTATCCCATCGGTCCCGAAGAATTTTTTTATCATGTGTAATCAGATAGTAAAGTTAACAACGTGTTCTCCGGCAAAAGATTGCCATACTTTGATTGCTGAAATAGTTTGCGCAACGTCGTGCACTCGAAGAATTCGCGCGCCTTTGCTGAGTGCGAAAAGTGCGCCGCTTACGCTACCGATCAGCGGATCATCTACGATTCTGCCAATAGTACTCTTTCTGGAGAGGCCCACCAACATCGGTAATCCAAGTTCCAAAAATCTCGGGAGCTGGTTAATCAGCCTCAGGTTATCTTGCGGGGATTTTCCAAAACCGAACCCGATGTCCAGGACCAGTCGACTTTGCGGGATACCGGCAGTCTCACAGGCACTCACCCGATCGACCAGAAAGTCAAACACCTCACTGACGACATCTCCGTAATCAGGGTTCTGCTGCATTGTTCGCGGCTCCCCCAGCATGTGCATAAGGCAAACTGGTATCCCGGATTGACTAGCGGCATCCATAGCGCCTGCATGTCGAAGTGCACAAACGTCATTGATGAGGTCAATATCTTCCGACTGAACGGCATGAATCACTTGCGCCTTACTGGTGTCTACCGAAATAGCAACGTCCGACTCACGTCTTATCGCCTGAATGACCGGAAGAATTCTGTCAATTTCCTCGGAGGCGGAAACTGGATTAGCGCCGGGTCGCGTGGACTCACCTCCAACGTCGATGATATCTGCTCCGCCGGAGGCCATTTCTCGGGCGTGAGTGAGTGCGCTGTCTATGGTTGAAAATCGACCACCATCTGAAAACGAATCCGGAGTGACATTCAGGATTCCCATGACCAGGGGTCGATCACGGAAAAGCAACTCCCGCAGGCGAGACATCTCCCTGTCAGTTAGTGATCAGGCGCCGGGTCGCCGACAGGCCCCGAGCCCAGGTTGTCATTGCCGGTATCGGATTCATCGACTTTTGGTGCAGCGTCGGTGTCTTTGTCATCCCAACTTTTGGGCGGGCTTGGTTTTCGCCCGGCCATGATCTCATCAATCTGAACTTTGTCGATGGTTTCGTACTCGAGAAGGGCATCCTTCATCATCTCAAGCTTTTCCCTATTCTCTTCAAGTATTTGTTCGGCCGTCGCGTAACAGCTATCGATGATCGATCTCACTTCAACATCGATCTTCATCGCTGTCTCATTAGATACCTGGGGTCTGGCTGAGCCAGCAGACATACCAAGAAACACTTCTCCATCATCTTCAGCGTACATCAATGGCCCAAGCTTCTCCGACAATCCCCACTTGGTGACCATCGCTTTCGCCATCTTGGTTGCCCGCTCAATATCGTTGGAAGCACCCGTTGTAATTCCATCCGGGCCCAGCGTCATCTCTTCAGCAATACGACCACCAAACAACGAACATATCTGGCTAATGATCATTCTTTTACTCAGTGAGTATCGGTCTTCCTCAGGCAGGAACATTGTTACACCCAGCGCCCTTCCTCTTGGAATGATGGACACTTTGTAACTGGGGTCATGCTCTGGCACCAGGTAACCCACAATACAGTGGCCAGCTTCGTGGTACGCGGTGTTTTGACGTTCCTTTTCTGACATCACCATAGACTTCCTTTCGGCGCCCATCATGATTTTGTCTTTCGCCTGCTCGAATTCGCCCATTGTGACCGTTCGTTTGTCCTGTCTCGCTGCAAAAAGCGCGGCCTCATTAACGAGATTAGCCAGGTCAGCACCAGAGAATCCAGGTGTGCCTCGCGCAATCACACTGGCATCAACGTCTGCGTCAAGCGGAACCTTACGCATATGTACTTTAAGAATCTGCTCACGACCACGAATATCCGGCAAGGACACAACCACTTGCCGATCAAATCGTCCCGGCCTGAGTAGCGCTGGATCCAGAACATCCGGCCGGTTGGTCGAGGCAATAACAATAATGCCCTCGTTACCTTCGAATCCGTCCATCTCGACCAGTAATTGGTTCAGGGTCTGTTCCCGTTCGTCATGACCACCACCCACGCCTGCGCCCCTGTGCCTACCTACCGCATCTATCTCGTCGATAAAAATAATGCAGGGGGTTTGCTTCTTGGCCTGTTCAAACATGTCCCTCACTCGAGAAGCACCCACACCAACAAACATTTCCACAAAATCAGAACCCGAAATACTGAAGAACGGGACCTTGGCTTCACCGGCAATCGCTTTCGCAAGGAGAGTTTTACCGGTACCAGGCTGGCCAACCATCAGGATGCCACGCGGAATCCTGCCACCTAACTTCTGGAACCTGCTGGGGTCCTCGAGAAACTCAACGAGTTCCTGAACATCTTCTTTCGCTTCATCAACACCGGCAACATCAGCGAAAGTCGTTTTGATTTGGTCCTCGCCGAGCAATTTTGCCTTGCTCTTCCCAAAAGTTAGCGGTCCACCCTTGCCACCAGCACCACCTTGCATCTGACGCATAAAAAACATGAACACAGCAATAATGACGAGAATCGGAAAACTGGCCACCAGTAATTGTGTCCAGATACTTTGCTGTTCGGGACGCTTGCCTTTGAAATCAACATTTCGATCGATCATATCCCCGATCAGAGCACTATCGGTGATCTGCGGCTGGATGGTTTCAAAGGCCCGCCCATCGGAACGTTCGCCGCGAATGGTCAGGCCATCCACTTCAACGGTTCGCACCTGATTTTGGTCCACCATTTCCAGGAAGGCAGAGTAATCAATCTCTTCGTTTTCCGGACGAACATTGAAATTCTGGAACACCGTCAGCAGTACAGCTGCGATAATCAACCAAAGTAGTAGATTTTTACCCATATCATTCAATGCTCTATCCTCAATCCCGGACTGGTATCAGCCCAAGGTACCGTTCATTATACTTGTACGGCGTTATTAGTTCATCCGACTACAATTCTGGCGATAAGTTATATTGAGCTGCCCTTGAACTTGCGGCCCAACACATAGATTTCGCGAGACTTTCCTCTTGAAGCTTTCGGCTTAAAGTTATTTAACTGTTTGAAATTATTACGAATTACTTCTCTTATCTCATCGATCCCCGAACCTTCAAAGCATTTCATCAGCAGCGCCCCACCCGGTCTTAAGGTCGAACAGGCAAACTCCAGCGCCAGTTCGGTCAGGTAAATTGCTAGAGGTTGATCAATTTCTCTCATACCACTTAAGTTGGGGGCCATATCCGAGATTACAAGGTCTACGGGGCGATCTTGCAGCACTGCCATCAACTCAGCCAGAACCTTTTCGTCCGTGAAATCGCCCTTTATGAGCATGGCACCCTCGATTGGCTCGATATCCAGCAGATCCAGGCCAACCACGAACCCTTTGGGTCCGCACTTGTTTACCGCAATCTGCGTCCAGCCACCCGGCGCAGCACCCAGATCCACAACAACAGTTCCTGGACGAAGGAGACCAAATTTTTCATCAATCTCAAACAACTTGTAGCTTGCCCGGGATCTATAACCTTCCCGCCTGGCGCGAAGTACGTATTCATCCTTTTCGTGATCATTTAGCCACTGGGCACTGGATTTCGATTTTTTCGTCATTTAATTCCCTTCCGAAATGAAGTATCGCAAACCTGAGGTAACGTGGGTACAATCGCCGCCCACAAATTTGGGTAAATCATGAACGGTAAGCTAAAAAAGAAACTGAGAACCATCGGGCACGGACTAAAGGCAGTCGTCACCGTCGCCGGTAATGGTCTTTCAGAAAATGTGGTTGCTGAACTGAACCGCGCCCTCGATGATCATGAGCTGATCAAGGTGAAAATGTTTGGCGACAAGGCGGAACGAGCTGAAGTTGTTGCTTCGTTAAAGGACATCCCGGACACCGCGATTGTTCAGGTAGTCGGAGGCATGGCGCTTGTCTATCGTGCTTCGCGCGAACCCAACCCGCTGCTATCAAACATTACCAGGGCCAACGTCCTTTAAGCGGCGTAGCTGAACTATGCGTGCCTGACGGCACATATTTCAAACTCCGCTTCTCCTGCTGGTGTCTTGACGAACGCCACATCGCCAACTTCTTTTCCGATCAGCGCTCGAGCGATCGGCGAATAGACGGACAACTTGTTCAGCTTAATGTCTGACTCATCATCACCTACGATCTGATAGGTCAGCTTCTCATCGTTACCGAGATTTAACAGCTCAACCGTTGTACCAAAAATGATTCTCCCCGACTCGGGTATCAGCGTCACATCAATAATCTGAGCGTTAGACAACTTGCCTTCAATCTCAATAATCCGGCCTTCTATAAAACCCTGCTCTTCCTTGGCATATTGGTACTCGGCATTCTCGCGAAGGTCACCCTGAGCGCGTGCTTCTGCAATCGCCTGCACAATCCTGGGCCTTTCCTGCAGTTTTAGTTTGTCAAACTCCTGGCGCAGTTGATTCTCGCCATTCACTGTCATTGGAACCTTGTCCATCTTGTTATCTCTTACGTTAACTATCCCAGAACCGGGCTAGTGCCGCATTGGGTGTGACTAGTGTCGAGAAGATTTAGTGCTTTGTCCAGCTATCTGCGTTGTAAATCTTGCAGGCTGTGGACTGTTCTATCTTCCCCATGGCGAAGCGCCGCAACGCTCGCGCGTCCACCAGCCATGGTGGTGGTGTAGCACACCTTGTTTTGTAACGCAGTTCGCCTGATCAAGTATGAGTCTGCTATAGCCTGCTTGCCCTCCGTTGTATTGACGATAAAGTCGACATCATGGTTCTTCAACATATCTACAATATGTGGCCGTCCTTCCTGGACCTTGTTCACAAGCTGAACTTCCATTCCTGCTTCGCTGATAATCTTTGCACTTCCCTGTGTGGCGACCAGCGCGAAACCCAGCTCAACTAATCCTTTGGCAATCTCCGGCAACTGGTCTTTATCGGCGTCACGGACACTCAGAAAAACCCTGCCTTTGTTCGGGATTGTGTCGCTCGCCGCAGTCTGCGCCTTGCCGTAGGCCTCGGCAAAGCTTGCACCTGCACCCATAACTTCTCCGGTGGATTTCATCTCCGGCCCAAGAATCGGGTCGACACCCGGAAACTTCCCGAATGGAAACACCGCTTCTTTTACGCTGAAAAAATTTGGAATGATCTCTTCGGTAAATCCCTGTTTCTCGAGTGAAATACCGACCATACATCGCGCAGCCACTTTGGCGAGGCTTACCCCAATACACTTGGAAACAAACGGAACGGTTCTTGACGCACGCGGATTCACTTCCAGCACAAAAATTTGGTTGTTTTGAACCGCGAGTTGCACGTTCATCAAACCAATGACGCCAAGTTCCAACGCCATGCGTTTTACCTGGTCTCTCATCTCGGCCTGCAATTCATCAGAAAGGCTATATGGCGGCAAGGAACAAGCCGAATCGCCGGAATGAATGCCCGCCTGCTCTATATGCTGCATGACAGACCCGATGACGACCTGAGTCCCATCTGAGACTGCATCAATATCAACTTCAATGGCCTGGTCAAGAAAACGATCAAGCAAAATCGGCGAGTCCTCTGAAACTTCGACCGCTTCTCTCATATAGGATTTCAGCTCGTCCTGGTCATAGACGATTTCCATTGCCCGTCCACCCAAAACATATGACGGCCGCACTACCAGGGGGAAACCTATATTGTCAGCCGCTACCACAGCTTGTTCCTGCGTTCTGACAGTTTTGTTAGGGGGCTGGATCAACGAAAGCTTATCGATCAGTTTCTGGAACCTTTCACGGTCTTCGGCCTCATCTATCGCATCAGGCGATGTACCAATGATCGGTACTCCCGCCGCTTCCAACTGGTTAGCCAGTTTTAGCGGTGTCTGCCCACCGAACTGAACGATGACCCCCTTGGGTTTCTCAAGATCTACTACAGCCATAACGTCTTCAAACGTTAATGGTTCGAAGTACAACCTGTCGGAAGTGTCATAGTCGGTGGAGACGGTTTCAGGATTGCAGTTGATCATGATCGACTCGAAACCATCTTCACGCATTGCAAATGCAGCATGAACACAGCAGTAGTCAAACTCTATACCCTGACCAATTCTGTTGGGACCCCCGCCCAATACAATAATCTTGTCACGATCCGTTGGGTTGGATTCACATTCATCTTCGTAGGTGGAATACATATAGGCGGTTGACGACTGAAACTCCGCCGCACAGGTATCTACGCGACGATAAACAGGACGAATATTCAAATCGAGCCTGTACTGACGAATGAGCTCTTCTTCGCATCCCAAAACAGATGCAAGCCTGGAGTCAGAAAATCCTTTTTGCTTCAAACGAAACAGCTCGGCTCGTTCTATACTCTCTAGCGGCCTGCCCTCAAGGGATTGCTCGCTCAGAACAAGGTCCTGTAGCTGCACGAGAAACCACGGATCTATGCCAGTTAACTCATAGATCTCTGCAATCTCAAAGCCATGCCGCATCGCATCAGCGACGTAGCGCAAACGGTCTTCGGTAGGTGTCCTTATTTGCTGACGAAGCCGGCTCCGGGCGTCTTTTTGCTCCAGCGGAACAATCGGTGTTAAACCATCAATACCAATTTCCAGACCCCGCAAGGCTTTTTGTAGCGACTCCTGAAAAGTCCGGCCGATTGCCATTACCTCACCCACGGACTTCATTTGTGTGGTTAGCGTGTTGTCTGCCTGGGGGAACTTTTCAAACGTGAACCGCGGAATCTTTGTCACGATATAGTCGATCGACGGTTCAAAAGAGGCCGGTGTTACACCTCCCGTGATTTCATTAGACAGCTCATCCAGTGTGTAACCGATTGCAAGCTTCGCTGCGACCTTCGCAATCGGGAACCCGGTTGCCTTGGATGCGAGAGCAGAGGACCGGGAAACCCTAGGGTTCATCTCAATCACGATCAGGCGGCCGGTATTTGGCTCAACGGCAAACTGGACGTTTGAACCACCAGTCTCAACGCCAATGACCCGCAACACATCGAGAGACGCGTTGCGCATTATCTGATATTCCTTGTCGGTTAACGTCTGGGCCGGAGCAACGGTAATCGAGTCGCCCGTGTGAACACCCATTGGATCAAGGTTTTCAATCGAACATATAATGATGCAATTGTCATTTTTATCCCGGACAACTTCCATTTCATATTCTTTCCAGCCAATCAGCGACTCATCAATCAACAATTCGTTGGTTGGTGACAGGTCGAGGCCCCTGAGACAAATCTCTTCGAAGTCCTCCAGGTTGTAGGCAACGCCGCCGCCTGAACCACCCATCGTAAATGAAGGACGAATGACACAGGGGAAACCCAACATGGGCTGGACCTGTTTGGCCTCTTCTAACGAATGCGCAATTGCGTTTTTCGCGGTCTCTAAACCAATTGACTTCATGGCGACATCAAACTTCTGGCGGTCTTCGGCCTTGTCGATCGCCTCTTTCGTTGCTCCAATCAATTCGACATCATATTTTTCAAGGACGCCTTCCCGTGCCAAATCTAACGCGCAGTTCAATGCTGTCTGTCCGCCCATGGTTGCAAGAATCGCATCAGGGCGCTCCAACGCGATGATGTTCTCAACATGTTGCCAGATAACCGGCTCGATGTAGGTGGCATCAGCCATGTCCGGATCTGTCATTATCGTGGCCGGATTAGAGTTCACTAGAATGACCCGGTAGCCTTCTTCACGTAGCGCTTTACACGCCTGCGCCCCGGAGTAATCAAACTCACAGGCCTGCCCGATGACAATGGGCCCAGCACCAATGAGCAAAATACTTTTTATGTCAGTTCTCTTTGGCATTTATTGGTTATGCTCCCTCATCAACTCAATGAAATGATCAAACAAGGGGCCAGCATCATGAGGGCCAGGGCTTGCTTCCGGGTGTCCCTGGAAGCCAAACGCGGGGCGATCCACTAATTGGATACCCTGGATTGTGTCATCGAACAGCGAACGGTGAGTCACTCTCACGGTATCCGGCAGCGCGACTTCATCGATGCAGAATCCATGATTCTGGCTGGTTATCAGCACCGTACCGTCTTCCAGGTTTTTTACCGGATGATTGGCACCGTGGTGACCATGACCCATCTTCTTCGTTTTCATTCCAGCGGCCAGCCCGAGGAGCTGTAAGCCGAGGCAAATACCAAATACCGGAATCTTCGTCTTCAATATTGCTGTTATCGCCTGGATCGCATAGTCACAGGGCCCGGGATCCCCTGGGCCGTTAGATAAAAATACGCCATCCGGGTTCAGTGCCAAAACTTCGGCCGCAGACGTCTGCGCGGGCACTACAGTCAGCCTGCAGCCCCGGTCTGCCATTAACCTGAGTATGTTTTTCTTAACACCAAAGTCGTATGCAACCACATGGAACTCGGTCTCGGTAACGGCTGAGTATCCCTGCCCGATCTTCCAGCTTCCTTCCTGCCACTCATAGGGCACAGGCGATGTAACAACTTTCGCCAGGTCCATACCCTCAAGCCCGGCAAAGCCTTTCGCCGCCTCGAGTGCTCCTGAGATTACACTTTCCGACAGGTCTGGCCCTGCCACTATGGCACCATTCTGGGAGCCCTGATCACGAAGGACCCGGGTTAGTTTTCTGGTATCTATCTCAGCTATCGCTACGACATTTCGGGCAACAAGGTAATCACTAAGAGACATCTCGCTGCGCCAGTTGCTGGCCATCAGAGGTAAATCACGAATCACCAGGCCCGTCGCCCAGATTTCCCGGGATTCCTCATCTTCAAGCGTAACGCCAGTATTGCCAATATGCGGATGGGTCAGCGTAATAATCTGCCTGGCATAAGAGGGGTCGGTGAGAATCTCCTGGTAGCCGGTCATCGACGTATTGAAGACGACTTCTCCGACGACAAGACCATCTACGCCAATAGCAGTACCCTCGAACAGCATACCGTTTTCGAGTGCAAGTACTGCTCTACTATCCAAGCGCGAGTCTCCAGGAAAAATTAAAATGAACGTGCCGATCAAAAAAAAGCGAGACGGAAATTGCTTCCATCTCGCCTTTCAATTCTGTTTACGCGGGTGTGTCATCTTAAGCGCAGCATTCTAGTCGAGGTGCACTTTTGTTTCCAGTCATTCGACTGACTTTAACCCATCAGCCAGTATCTTTATTGAAGGGTATTAGTGAGCCTTCAGCGTTACTTGAAATCAAGAGCCTTCAGCGTTACTTGAAAACAAGAGCCTTCAGCGTTACTTGAAAACAAGAGCCCTCAGCGTTACCTGAAATCAAGAGCCCTCAGCGTTACCTGGCAAGACCAAGTACGTCCAACATGTCATAGCGACCCGGAACCTGGTTTACAATCCAACCGGCCGCTCGGAGAGCCCCTTCTGCAAAGTTGGCCCGGCTCTGTGCCCTATGAGTGATTTCCAGACGTTCGCCACCAGCAATAAACATCACCGTATGCTCACCGACTATCTCACCTCCGCGAACCGCATGAAACCCAATGGTTTCACGATCACGGGCACCGGTTAGCCCATGCCTTCCATGCCGGGAGACAGAAGCCAGGTCTCGCCCGAGCCCTTTCGCGACATGTTCACCCAGACTGAGCGCCGTACCTGATGGCGCATCAACTTTATGACGATGATGCGATTCAATAATTTCAACATCCACCGTGTCGCCGAAAATGCCGGCCGCCATCTCAACTAATTGAAATGTTGCGTTAACCCCAATACTGTAATTACTGGCGAACACCACGGGGACAGAGCTGCTGATTTCGTCCATCCTGACGGTTTGACTTTCAGACAAACCGGTTGTGCCGATCACCATGCGAGTGCCTGCCTTATGGCAGATTTCCAGATTCTTTTCGGTTGCAACAGCTATGGTGAAATCAATCAGTACATCGATATCCGCCACTACCTGTGCCAGGTCATCAGCAATGGAAACACCCACCTCACCAATACCCGCAACGATCCCAGCGTCCTGACCAATAACCTGCAGGCCCGGCAGATCAACAGCCGCCGCCAGGTCCAAGTCCGGTGATTGCTGAATCAGCTTGACCAGGGTTTTTCCCATTTTCCCGGCAGCGCCGACTACACCTACTCTGGCCACGAGCTTTCCTGAAGTTAATTAACGTTAAGAGAGGATAGCGAATTGAGACCGGTAGTGTCTAATCGGTCAGGGCGTCAACGAAGCGCTTGACCCGGCTGAACCAGCCAGATTGCTGAGGTCTTTGTTTCTCACTGGTATGCTCGGCAAATTCCTTCAGCAATTCTTTTTGCTTACCGGAGAGGTTCACCGGAGTTTCAACAATCACCCGGCAGAACAAGTCCCCAATGCCACCGCCTCTTACCTGGGTGACGTTGACACCTTTACCTCGCAAGCGGAACTGCTTGCCTGTCTGGGTTTCTGACGGGATCTTGAGATTCACACGACCATCAAGAGTCGGCACTTCGAGCTCTCCACCCAAAGCCGCATCAACAAAGCTCACAGGTACATCACAGTATAGATGTTCGCCATGCCGGGTAAATATGTCGTGATCACGAACCTCCATTTGCACATACAGATCACCGGCCGGGCCACCCATCGCGCCTGCTTCACCCTGCGCACTGAGCCGAATTCGGTCGCCCGTATCTACGCCAGGAGGTACTTTCACAGACAGTGTCTTGGTTTCCTGGGTTCGACCCTGACCGTTGCATTTGACGCAGGGCTCCCTAATGATTTTGCCCTGACCACGACATCTGGGACAAGCCTGCTGTATCGAAAAAATTCCCTGTCGGGCCGATACCTGGCCCATGCCACCACATTGGATACAGTCAGTAGCAGAAGTACCTTTTGCTGCCCCCGAGCCATGGCATTCAACACATTCAACCAGCGTTGGCACCTTGATCGTAGGATTCCAGCCCTTGAAGGCCTGTTCAAGACTCAGGTTAAGGACGTATCGAAGATCTGCGCCACGACTAGGACCACCTCTGCGGCCACCGCCACCTGCGCCCCCGAAAATATCACCAAAGACATCTTCGAAGATCGAGCCAAACCCGCCACCACCACCAGCGCCAGCGCCAGAACCGTCGACCGCAGCATGACCAAACTGGTCATAAGCCTGCCTTTTTTCAGCGTCCATCAAGACTTCTGCCGCCTCACTGGCCTCTTTGAACTTCTCTTCTGAACTCGCATCGTCCGGATTACGATCAGGATGATGCTTCATGGCAAGACGACGATAGGCTTTTTTAATCGCCTGCTCGGAAGCATTCCGCTCTACGCCGAGGACTTCATAGTAATCTCGTTTCGCCATAACTATTCTTCTTTACCTTTCAATACAAAACAACGCGGCTTGACCCGCGTTGCTTACTTACTGCCTTGAAGTAAACCAGACGATTACTTCTCGTCTTTGACTTCCTCGAACTCAGCGTCCACTGCGTCCGGATCACCTCCGGAATCTGCAGGACCGGCATCAGCTTCCTGTTCAGCTCCTTCCTGGGCCTCAGCATACATGCGCTGCGCTAGAGAGGAAGAGGCTTCCGTCAGTTCCTGCGTTTTGGCCTCAATGGCGTCCTTGTCATCTAACTTGAGCGCCTCTTCAAGCGCTGTGATAGCGCCTTCAATGGCGGTCTTTTCTGATTCCTCAACCTTGTCGCCCGCTTCTTCCAACGTCTTCTTGGTCGCATGAATCATGCCGTCCGCCATATTACGCGCACCGACCAGTTCTTCAAACTTCAAGTCTTCATCGGCATGCGACTCAGCATCACGAACCATTTGCTCGACTTCTTCATCAGACAAACCGCTTGAAGCCTTAATTACAATTGACTGTTCCTTGCCGGTGGCCTTGTCCTTCGCTGACACGTTCAGGATTCCGTTAGCGTCCAGGTCAAAACTGACTTCAATTTGTGGCGTACCTCGAGGGGCTGGGGGGATATCAGCCAAATCGAACTGGCCAAGAGATTTGTTCTGGCCCGCCTGTTTTCGCTCACCCTGTAACACATGAATAGTCACCGCTGGCTGGTTATCGTCAGCCGTTGAGAAAACCTGTGATTTTTGGGTAGGAATCGTTGTGTTCTTCTCTATTAATGCGCTCATCACGCCACCCATGGTTTCGATACCGAGAGACAATGGCGTCACATCAAGCAGCAGTACATCCGTGACATCACCGGCTAAAACGGCGGCCTGGATAGAAGCACCCAAAGCAACAGCTTCGTCGGGGTTTACATCTTTTCGTGCTTCCTTACCAAAAAATTCCTTAACCTTCTTTTGCACCAAAGGCATACGCGTCTGGCCACCCACGAGGATAATGTCATCAATCTTGGAAACGCTGACGTCAGCGTCCTTCAGGGCAATGCGAAGTGGTTCAAGCGTCCGCTCCACCAGCTCTTCAACGAGAGACTCCAGTTTGGCCTGGGTTACCTTGATAACAAGGTGCTTAGGCCCAGTGTTATCCGCCGTGATGTATGGAAGGTTAACCTCGGTCTGGCCAATGGTTGACAGCTCGATCTTGGCTTTTTCCGCGGCTTCCTTCAGACGCTGCAACGCCAGCGGGTCGTTATGCAAATCCATAGCGTGTTCTTTTTTGAACTCGTCAGCCAGGTATTCAATCAGGCGAAGGTCAAAATCCTCGCCACCGAGAAAGGTATCGCCGTTAGTTGACAGCACTTCGAACTGTTTCTCGCCATCGACATCTGCAATTTCAATGATCGAGATATCAAAAGTACCACCGCCAAGGTCATAAACTGCGATAGTTGAATCGCCAACCGACTTATCCATGCCATAGGCAAGCGCTGCCGCTGTGGGCTCGTTGATAATTCGCTTCACTTCGAGGCCCGCAATCTTGCCAGCGTCTTTGGTCGCTTGACGCTGCGAATCATTGAAGTAAGCCGG
>Ga0209661_1000181_pt1 | contig 37394 bp, 41 predicted proteins | sample SaaInlV_120m_DNA_2_FD_184660 | JGI IMG/M metagenome (GOLD analysis project Ga0209661, IMG submission 184660) | Marine microbial communities from expanding oxygen minimum zones in the Saanich Inlet - SI072_LV_120m_DNA (SPAdes) (version 2) | ecosystem: Environmental > Aquatic > Marine > Intertidal... | reverse complement strand
TATAGAAAAGAATGAACCACCAAAAGACGTGATTGATTTATTTAAAAAGATTAGAGAAGAAAATAGAAACCCAAAATACATTTGTGATAAATGTGAAAGTGGAACTATGGTGTTGGTTGACAATGGAAAATGCTATACAACATTTCCACCTCAATATGAATATGAATGTAATGAATGCGGACATAGACAGGTATTATGAAACTACATATTATAAGTGATACACATACCAGACATAGAGAACTAAACTTGCCAGGTGGAGATGTACTTATACACGCCGGGGATTTTATGAGTTCTGGTTATGGGTTGGATGATGCTGTTGATTTTCTTAATTGGTTCGAAGTCCAAGATTACACTCATAAGATTTTCATTGCGGGTAACCACGACAGAATTTTCGAAGACAATCCAGAAGGAATGAAACTTGTGTTAGACGCATACCCAACAATAACTTATTTACAAGATGAAGGTTGTACTATTGATGGTATTAACTTTTATGGGTCTCCTTGGACACCAGCATTTTGTGGTTGGGCATTTCAATTACATAATGATTACGAAGATACAGAAATTTGGAGAAAGATTCCAAAAGATACTGATGTGTTAATCACCCACGGACCTGCCTATGGTTTTCTTGACCAATTTCTAATGCCAACTGGTAATTTAAGTGCTAGACTTGGTTCTAAGGGATTGCACAATTGGATTGATGCCAATAACCCGAAGGTACATATCTGTGGGCATATTCATACACCGCCTGAGCAAATCTTAGATGGTTACGGTGAGATTACAACACATATCAATGCTGCATGTTTAAATGAGAGTTACGAATTTAAAAACAATAAAGGATATATAGAATGGGAGCTTTAAAACAACACTTTGAAGAATTAGAAACAAAACATAAGTTGCAGGTTGGTGAACTCGAAATGAGAATTATTGACCTTGAAACTGAACTATCAATGATTAAGGAACGATACGATTCGTTGTGTGGTAAGGTAAGAAAGAATGCTAATGAAGATAGGAATACGGTATAGAAGGTAAGAAAGGTCCATGGAATTAGAAGCCATTGTTGATTATTGTCGAGATCATTTATATATAAGACATGATCTTGATATAATTATAACTGAATGCTGTCTTAAACATGATGGTGCATTAGGTTGGTGTTATGATATACATGAAGGTGAGATTGATATTGAACTGGATATGAACCAATCAATTGAAAGTAAAGCACTTACTCTATGCCATGAGATGGTACATGCTTGGCAGTTTTCTCAAGATAGAGAATCATGTGAAGATGAAGCAAAAAAATTAGAGGAGGTATTATATAATGGCTATTTACACACGGCCAATAGGTGATGGAACTCAATTCGTTATGGATTGGAATGAATACATCGAACACGGATTCACAGAAGAGTTATCTACAATTGAAGTGATGCCGAAAAGACATGAATTAGAATATATGCGCATAATGCGAAAGGAGATGGAAGATGAACAATCAGAAATTAATAAGTGAATACTACCGCGAAGATAAAGCAGTAGCAAAGATTTATAGAGTTATTACTGACATGGATGGAGATCATTCATACTATTCAATTACCTATAAAGATAAAGATGGGGTTAGATTAGGAACAGAAGACTTTCCATTTAAGTCATTACAATATGTTGAAGACGCGGCTGAAAACTGGACGTTAGGGATTAAGGTGTTATATGGATGATTTTGATTTTGGTTTTACCCTCGTCGATGAGAAAGATTTAGACTCAGTCCAGCAATTAAGTAAGGTGGTAGAGCAAAGCTCTAGTAATTATGATTCAGCCCACGAGAAATTGGATGAGTTGTATAACGCTATTACACCTTTATTGAATAACCTTAAAGCAAATCCTGAGAAAGAGTACATCAAGTGGCCTGATCGGGTAGAAAAGGTGGAGGCATTCGAAACATTCATTCAAAATATTTATGCAAAATAAGTGCAAAATGCCTGTACTTTTACTGCAAACTATGATATAATAGATATATAAGCAATAAAAAAGGAGTTACAAATGACTACAGTAGGAATGAGCAGAAGAGAAAAATTACAATATGAAGCAAGAATTAGAAGACTGACAGGTACATCTAAGCTACCTATCTCTATGGCCGCACATACATTGATCGAAGACGAAGATTTAATTAATAAGTTAGCTAAAAATTCCAAATCATCACGGGCTATTGCAGACAAACATCTTGATCGCTACATGAAAAAGGTTGATAGTATTAAAGCAGCTAAATGGGGTGATGGTGGAGCTTATTCACCTGAGGTTATGCATGGCACTGATGAAGAAAATCAAGCTGACTGGTCAAATTCTGGTTTAGTAGATGCTGCAAACGATACTATTAAAGGTGATGAATACTATGGGTAAAAAGACTGTAAGAGCAAGAGCTAAATCAGGCCTTGCAGGCGCGCCACTTGATGGAACCTTTTATCAGTTTAAACAATATATGCATATTGAAATTGATGCTAAGGGTTATGTTGATATCGTTAAGAATTACATCAAGAAGGAGTTCTCGAAGTCTGACGCACTGGCTATTAATGCTAATCCCAAATACGAATTCACCGGTTCACATATAGCTTCTATTATATACTGGAATGAATTAGACAACCCCTTGCCAGAGCAATATGCACATGGTAAAGAATGGGTTATTAATAAGCTACAATCATTAATTGAACCTGGTAAAAAATTACTAAAGCTTGCTGAAAAGAAAGCTAAGATTAAAGAGACTAAATTTGTTATTACCCCTCAAATGAGGATGAAACAAAAGGTTCTTGATACCGTAATGGAAGATCTCTATCTGCTTGAAGATAATTGGGTTAAAGGTGGTAAACCTTTAAAGATTAACTTATACAAACAACTGCAAGTGCATGACATTAAACGGTTCGAAGAGATTGAAAGCTGGATTAACGAATACCTTGTTGACTATACACTGTTCTTAGAAAAGGATGAGTATATACTTGAATCGTATGCACATTTAACACGAAAGGATGTACAAGATCGTGTTAAGATTCTTAATCAATTCTCTGAAGATCTTGAGTCGTTTAGAGCATCTAAGAAAGCTGTTCGAAAGATAACTACTAAGAAAATTAAAGGTGCCGATAAACAAGTTGCTAGGCTTAAATATCAAAAACAAAATGCTGAATTTAAGTTAACAAGTATTAACCCATTACGAGTGCCAACATCAATGCATATCTATTTGTTTAATACAAAGAATAAGCAGTTAACTATTTTGAACTCATTAAGTCCTGATGGTATGACAGTGTCTGGTTCTTCAGTTAAAGGCTTTGATCCTGAGACATCACTTAAGATTACATTACGCAAACCGAATGAGGTAATACCTATTGTTCTTAAAAAGAGCACTACACAAATTAGTAAAATGGTAGAAGATCTTACAACTAAGTCTTCTAAAGCTAACGGAAGGATTAATGAAAACACAGTAATATTACAATGCAAGTAGAAGATATAAACAAGAAAAGCTTTAGTAGAATGGTAGAAACATTTGTTCGCACCCGTAAAGGTGCTACATATATAGATGCTATTGTTCAATTATGTGAAGACAACGACTTGGACGTGCGAGATGCTAAGAAGTTGGTCACCCACCAATTGATTGAACATATCGAAGCAGAAGCTAGAGACTTAAATATGTTACAAGGCGGCAAAAAAGAATACACATTATTTTAAATAAGCCTGTACTTTTACCGAGAAATATGTTATAATATAATTATATGATGGATGGATTTGAAACTTTTACTATTGCCCATGCTATTAACATGCACTTTAATACTAAGTATGATGCATTTAAATATAGATTTAAGACAAGAGTAAATCAAAAGACTTATTGGGGAAGACCTGATAAATATCAATTGACAAAGATTGGTAAACGATTTAAAACAAAAGAAGAAGTAATGGGTTACTTTGCAGCTCATCAAGTTGCAGGTAATAAGTGGAGCGGTGATATGGTACGTGATGAAGCTACATACACCGATTACTTAAAACGAATTGAGAGTCTTTCTTATAATTTTAAGAATGAACTTGAAGAACTTTCTGAGTATAGTTTAGACGGATTGATAGGAATGTATAAAGATAACTATCCAATCATTATAAATAAATACTTAGAAGAGACAGTGTCGCTAGAGACAGTGTGTATCCTTAATGCATTAACAGGTTTTATTGAAGATGCAAACGGGAAGATTACGGAAACAATATTGTGGCCGGACATCTACAACAAGGTAGTTAAGTATCAACCTTTCATACACTTTAATAAAGATAAGTTTATGAAGATTGTGCTTAATACTTTTACATCATGATACAAATAATATACAAATAATATACAGGAGTAATATATGAGTTTTGCAGATCTAAAACAAAAAGCAATGAATATGGATTCATTAGTAAGTGCCGCTGAAAAAGCAGGCGGTAAAAAGAAATCATACGGTGATGATCGTATGTGGAAGCCAACAGTGGATAAAGCAGGTAATGGTTATGCTGTTATTCGTTTCCTTCCAGCTGTTGAAGGTGATGATCTACCTTGGGCTAAATACTGGGATCACTTCTTTCAAGGTCCTACTGGTCAATGGTATGTTGAGAAGAGTTTAACTACTATTGGTAAGGATGATCCGGTATCAGAAATGAATTCTAAGTTATGGAATACTGGTATTGAATCGGATAAAGAAGTTGCACGTAAGCGTAAGCGTAGATTACACTATGTGTCTAATATCATGGTGATATCTGATCCTGAGAATCCAGCGAACAATGGTAAAACATTCTTATATGAGTATGGTGCTAAGATCTTTGAGAAATTGATGGATGCTATGCAACCTAAGTTTGCTGATGAAACTGCAGTTAACCCATTCGATATGTGGAAAGGTGCTAACTTTAAAATTAAGATTGCACAGGTTGCTGGGTTTAGAAACTATGATCGTTCAGAGTTTGGTCCGGTTGAAGCATTAGCAGAAGACGCTAAGTTAGAAACTATCTATAATCAAGAGTATTCTCTTAAAGAGTTTACTGATCCTTCTACATACAAGAGCTATGACGAACTTAATCTTAAGTTAACTCGTGTTCTTGGTGAAGATGGTGCAGTCACTACTAGTGCTGAACAAGTTGATCTTGACGAAAAGGTTGAGTCTCCATTTGTTGATGCTGCTCCAGTAGCGACAGCAGATGACTCTGGGTCGGATGATACAATGAGTTACTTTGCTAAGCTAGCTGCTGAAGCATAAACTTTAAGTAGTTAATAAGAAGCCCCTTGATTGGGGCTTTTTAGTGCATGGTATAAATAAGTATATGGGAAAAACATATTCAGGCAAATGGAAACCAAAGCACCCAGAGAAGTATAAAGGTGACATTAATAAGATACGCTATAGATCACTTTGGGAACGGCAAACGTTTAAATGGATTGAACAGCAAAAGAATGTTAAGTGGTGGAACTCTGAAGAAACCGTAATACCTTATATCTGTTCAACCGATAATAAAGTGCATCGATACTTTATTGATTTAACTGTTAGGTTTACCAACGGCAAAACTATATTGGTTGAAATTAAGCCAGCCTCTCAAACAAAACCACCTAAGCGCAAGAATCTTAATGAAGCATTGTCTTATATGAAGAATACTTCTAAATGGAAGTATGCTAAAAAATATGCAGAAGATCGTGGATACAAGTTTGAGATATGGACTGAACATACCCTTGAAGGATTTGGTATACGTATTCTGTCATATAAGAATAAAGCATCAAAGACTAAAGTTGGTAAGCGTGTATGGAAGTCATTTAAGAAAATTAAATCTAAACGAAAGGTATAAATAAATAATATGGGAAAAGAATCACTATTCGACAAATTAGAAGCAGAAGCGTATAGACGTAATTTACCCAAACGATCTAAGGAAGCATCAGATTGGTTTAAAGGTAAGCTTAAAGGTATGTCACGCATTAATATGCACAAGATGATTAAAGATCCAAGACTCGTAAAGAAGTCTAGACCTAGAGTTGGCGATATGTTTATGTATGTATATGACCCTAAACTTAGAAAGACATTACCGTATTATGATAATTTCCCGTTAACCATTATGGTTAAGGCAGCTCCGGGTGGATTTTATGGATTGAATCTACATTATCTACCTTTAAAAGAAAGAGCTATGTTATTAGATAGATTATCATCTTTAGCTAATAACCAGAAGTATGATGAAACAACTCGATTAAAATTGAGTTATAATTTATTAAAGGGTGCAAGTAAATATAAATACTTTGCACCATGTTTTAAACATTATTTAACTGCACATGTTGATTCGCAAATCATGAAAGTGGAAGCATCTGAATGGGACATCGCGGTGTTCCTACCTACAGAGAATTTCAAGAAGATGTCGAAGACTAAGGTGTGGAAAGAATCAAGGAGTAAGTGGTAGATGCATAACCATCAGAAAAAGTACAAATGTAATCATTGTAGTATAGAAGCAACCAAAGGGAATATTACTCGATGGCACAATGATAATTGTAAGGAGAGATTTTAGTGTCCCTTCCTGCAGACATTGATACATTAAAATCAACCATATCAAAACGCGGTGGAATGGCCGTTGGCAACAGGTTTGCTATATACATCACTCATCCAGGAAATGCGATGGGTGGTTTAATTAATATGGACGTTAGCGGATTAGTATCCAATATCTTTAATGATGTTACTAATGGCCGAAAGGTTAATCCGATGTCATTCTTTAATGATCCTCGCGATATGTTTTTGTTATGTGAATCGGTGTCTATTCCCGGTAAACGAATATCAACAATGGAAAAGAATACCCGCGGTTTAGATACTAAGGTCCCGTACACGTACGCAGTAGACGAAGTATCGGCTGTGTTTCATTTAACCAATGATTATTATATTAAAAAGTATTTTGATTCATGGCAAGCAATGATTATTGACCATGACTCGATGAAAGTTTCATACAAAAAAGAGTATGTGACTGATATAACGATTCAGCAATTGTCTGCGTCGAGTGATATTATTCCACCTTATGCTATTAAGTTGGAAAATGCGTATCCAATTGGGGTATCCGCTGTTGAACTGAGTAACGGTGGTACAGAATTGTTGAAGGTTACTATAAACTTTGGCTATGATAATTGGAAAGAAATGGGTCTAATTGATGGATTCATGGATTTAGTTGGCAAAGGTGGTGATCTTCTTAAGAACACTGCTGGCCAAATTGGAAGTTTGTTTTAAATTTATAATAGGAAGAGTATAATATGAGTATATTACCAAAAATTGAAGTGCCTCATTACACGATGGTAGTACCATCAACCAATGAAAAAGTTACATATCGCCCGTACCTAGTTAAAGAAGAAAAGGTATTAATGATCGCGTTAGAGAGTTCTGACCCAGAACAGATTAGCAGTGCGATGGAACATATTATTGAGGTCTGCGTTGATACCGATACGTCAGCACTAACATCATATGATGTTGAATACTTATTCTTAAAACTTAGATCGGTTTCAGTAGGCGCGAAGATAGAAATGTATCGCGGTTGTGATGAATGTGATTTTAAAAAGAATCCGGTTATTGTTGATTTAGATAAGATTGAAGTTAGGAATAAAAAAGAACAAGAAGAATTAAGGATTGAATTAACCGACAACGTAATCGTTGATATTAATTATCCTAAGACATCTGCTAATATTGACAGAGATGTCCCAGCAGCTGAATTGCTAATCAATGTTGTTGCACATTGCATTGATACCTTACATTATGGCGAAGAAACGTTTTCATCTAAAGACATAGGTATAGATGAAATGCAAGAATTTGTGGAAAATTTAAACACTCAACAATTTAATAAAATTACTAAAGTGTTATTGAATGTTCCATACGTTGGATTAGATTTAAAATATAAATGTACAGAATGTGGACATGAACATAACCTCGAATTGAAGGGTTTAATTGATTTTTTTATGTAGCGCTATCACACGATAGCATTACAAATCATTATAAATTAAATTTTACTTTAATGCATGAGCATAATTTTAGTTTATTTGAACTAGATAGTATGGTACCGTGGGAAAGAGAGATATATGTCGCACTATTAACCCAAAAAATAGAAGCACAAAACGCTAGGAATACAAACTAATGCCAGAAGCTAAAGAAAGTCAAATACTAGGATCAATATTAAATGAACTTCGTGTAAATAACGAACTTCATGGTGATAGCACAACTATACTTAATGATATTTTATCAGAGACTAGTAGTGTTGGCGCAGAAGTAACACAGACCCTCAACGAATTATTAGACGTTTTTAGTGGTAATGCATTAGCCGATAAAGAGGCGATGAAAGAATCTAGTGGAAGTTCTGCACCTGCAGTAAACTCTGGTGGTTCTGGTTCTGGTTTGGGAATGGCTGGTAAGGCTGGAGCAATTGCTGGCGGCGGTGGATTACTTATGGGTGGCCTTGGCCTGCTAGCTGGTGCTTTAGGTGATATTGATGGTAAGAAGATTCGTGAAACAGTAAACGAATTGTTACATATCAAAGATGACTTTGGTGGTACAGGCGACTTCTTCTTGGAAGGTGGTATGTTCGCGGTTACAATGACTGGTATCGGTGTTGGTATCGCTGCATTTGGTATAGGTTCTGCCGTTGGCGGTGTTGGTGAGGCTATTGCAACATTTGCTGGTGGTGACGATTGGGCGAAAGACATTAAGAAAAATGTAAATACTCTATTGTCAATAACAGAAGGTCGTGATTTTGCTAAAGTAGCGGCAGAGGTTGTAAAATTCCCTACATTAATGGCCGCGTTAGGTCTTGGTCTAATCGCGTTTGGTGTAGGATCCGCCGTTGCTGGTGCAGGCAATGGTATAGCTAAAGGTATTGATAAATTCTCCGGTGGTACTTGGTCAGATGATATAGTATATAATGTTAATAAATTATTAGAAATAACCGAGGGCCGTGATTTTGCTCAAGTGGCGTCGTCAGTAATAGAATTCCCTACATTAATGGCCGCGTTAGGTTTGGGTTTACTTGCATTCAGTGCAGGGTCTGTCGCTGCTGCTGCATCAGGTGGTGTGGCTAAAGGCATTGATAGCTTCGGTGATGGGCGGTGGTCAGATGATATAGTATATAACGTTAATAAATTATTAGAAATAACAGAAGGTCGTGACTTCTCCGCTATATTTGAAGCTGTTACTAAATTCCCTACATTAATGGCCGCATTAGGCGCTGGGCTTGTAGCATTTGCCGTCGGTGAGTCAGCTTCTAATACTGCTCAAGCCACTGCGTTATTTAATGGTGGTAATTTTGCTGATAATATTGTGGCTAACGTCGAAACATTATTACAAATTCCTAAAATGGATGGTGTTGGAGCAGACGCTGGTAAATTCTCAGCGGTGATGACCGGCATTGGAGCTGGTCTTGTAGCATTTGCTATTGGTGAAGGTGCGGCTGGAACTGCCGGTGCGATTTCTAAGTTTAGTGATGGTGGCAATTTTGGTGAAAAGATTAAGAAAGAAGTAGTTACAATATTGTCTATATTGAATGATCCTAATGTGAGTAAGGAACGTGCCATAGAGTTTAATAGCGTTATGGGAAGTATCTCGAAAGGTTTAATTAAATTCGCGACTGGATCGTTCGTGTCAGACTTAGGTGCTGCAGCTGGTGCTATCCTCGGATTCTTCACTGGATCGGACAGTCCTATTGTATCAATGTTGAGCTTAGCAAAGAATCAAGATAAGTTATTTTTAGCATCTGAAGCTATTGATAAATTAACAATATCCTTAGGTAATATAAACAGATTAACATTTAACGGGTCAAAGCTTAATATGAAGGCCTTTGCTGAAGATCTAGTAGAGTCTGTTCCTCTTATCGAAGCCGCGATTATGGGTGGCAGTGGTGGTTTATTTGGTAGTGACTTTAAGGGTTTGGCCGATCCGTCGATTAACTATGAGGCGGCTATTAAACGAATTAAAGCATTACGCTCAGCATTCTCTGCTGGCGGTGGTGCTGGAAGTGAAGTTAACGGTTCAACCAATGATTTAAATAATGCTGTTAATGCTCGCGATGCAAGTGCGGGTAAAGAAGGCGCCGGTGCTAATAATACTGTTGTTGATAAATCATCTAAAAACACTAATTCAAATAATTCGAATACATATAATATCTATGGGGCTGGTCCACCGCCAATAGATGGTTTAAATTTAGATTGGACTCCATATCAAACAGGTATACAATAGGAAATTAAAATGAGTTTTGCAGATACAATATCAAATAAATTTAGTTCGATCGGTGATAAGATTAGTAATTGGTCTAACAGTGGTGTGGGTGCTGAAGTTTCATCAAAAGTAACCTCATACCCTATGGCATTAGGTGATGATTCACAAATTGATTTTAATGATGGTAAACTAATGAATTCGGTTGGGGGTAATACAGAAGCAACCGAAAAAGATGATAGGGTTAAAAATTACGCAGGGGGTCGGTCTAGTGGAATTGAAAAATCACCGGGCGATCCATTCATATTATTTGAATTCATTCGTATTGCCGATGATCAACCAGAAGAACAAGCATTAGAAATTAAATCTATAGATTTTAGTAGTCTTGATATAATGGCTATGGTCTCTGACGTTGCTGATAATATAAAGACAACGATGGAATCTTGGAAGCCTAATAGAAAGATTGCACACACTGTTGCAATGTACATGCCTCCAGCTATTGCTATAGCGGATTCAATGAGTTATGAAGAAAAGACTCGAAAGGCAGTGCAATTGTTTGATTCACTTATTGGCGATGATACCAAGGTTGGCGAAGATGCAGTAACGTTAGGTATTGAAGGTGCAAACTATGCGATGGGTTTACTTGGTGCTAAGCTTGGTGGTTTAATTGGCGGTGCTGGTGCTTTAACAACCACCGATCTTATTACTGATGAGGCACAGCGTATTAGGGGTAAGGTAATTAACCCGGCAGAGTATATGACGTATAAGAGTACCGGTCTACGATCATTTGGTTTTACTTGGAAGATGTTACCCGAATCAGCTGATGAATCGATGGAGTGCGAGGAGCTTATTAGAATATTTAGATCGTCAGCTCACGCCCACAAACCACAACCAAACTCAATGACACTGTATGTGCCTGATCAAGTTGCAGTATCATTTCATGGTGTTGATGGTTTAATCAATCTTCCACCATTATATACTACATCAGTATCGGTTACATTTAACCCAAGCTCAACATCATTCTTTAAAGAAAATGGCATGCCGGTTGAGATCGATTTATCAGTGGGCTTTACAGAAATTATGCCAATATACAGAACAGATATTTTAGATAAAGGATTCTAACAATGAGCTATTTTAAAAATTTTAAAAATATAGACTATGACTTAAACGCTGATGGCATCGCCGATACTATTGTTAACTTAACAAATATGGTGGCGGTATCTAAAAGTTTAATTGATAATGCAGGATTTTATTCATTCGTTGATGTCTTAGATGGTGAACGACCTGAACAGTTTTCGCATAGGTTATATCAATCAACGGCTTACTACTGGACATTCCTATTAGTTAATAAATCAATTCAAAACATTTGGAATGATTGGCCTATGTCATCAACCCAATTACAAGAATATTGTGAAGCTAAGTATAATGATACTGCATTATTATGTGAAAATTGGATAATCACTAGAGACATTGATGGTAATATTATTAGTACAATAGAAACGATGGCTGATAAATTTAAAGTAGGTGATGTTGTTAATGGCGTATTAACCGGAGCAACTGGTACCATTAAAGAGATACATACTAATAATGGATATATATTATTATCAGATATCACTGGAGAGTTTAATGCTGACGGTGAAGACATACGCAGAAATGCTATACCACTTAAAGGAATTGCCGAAGCTATTATATCAGCATCACAGATTATTAATGGTGCGTATGCTCCGAGATATTTTATTGATGATGTTACTGGAGCGAAGACATCAAAGCTAGCTTTTGGAGTTTCACCATACACCAATTTCGATTATGAAAATGATGCTAATGATGCTAATCGTAATCTTAAAGTAATTAAACCTGAAATGATTGCTGAAGTTTCAGATGAATTTAAAAGAGAAATCGCTAAATAATGAAACAGATTAAAGACTTAAAGGTTTATATCTCATCTAGTAAAGGCGATAGTTTAGATATCACTAAACTTGTCACTAATATTAAAGTAAAGGAATCTATATTATCTGATTTATCTGGTCAGGTCGAAATGGAAGATTCAAAAGGTGTGCTAGATAACGCGATCGGTACATCAAAAACTATAACAGTCTCTTTCAAATATTTAGAAAATACGTATCTTAATAGATTCTATTTAGATGGAGCTAGCTTTGTTGATTTATCAGCATCAACTAAAAATAAAACTTACGCTATAAATTTACAGTCTGTTCATAACGCTGTTAATGCAATGACCTTAGTTAAAAGATCTTATAAAGGATTATCAACCGATATTATTGTTAAAATATATGATGAGTTTTTCGGTAAAGGTAATATTACAGTGGGTGGAGATAGTTTAACTCAGGGTAAATATATTGTTCCTAATATATCTCCAAAGATGGCGATTAACGTTATTAAAAAGAATGCTTATGATGAAAAGAAATCTCCATTTGTGTTATTTCAAAGATTCAATGGTGGTGGCAAATCGCTATTAGCATCAGTTAACTGGTTAGCTGAGAATCAATTCATTGAAGGTTATACTATTAAACCTACGTTACCTTCTGGTGAGATGAACGATAAACCATTAAGTGATATTGGTGTTTCACAAACACTTAATATACAAAGTGATCATGCCGGGTATCTGCAAAAGATCTCGGCTGGTGTATTTGGTAAGACAATCAATGAGGTTGATTTAAATAATTCATCTATAAAGGTTGAAGATTTTGGAATGAACAAAGATTCATTTGCCATGACTGTTCCTTTTTTATCTGATAAATATAGCGAAGGACAAACTGCTTTGTTAAATGAGGGGTTGGATAAAGATACTCAGAAATCAATATCTTTTTTCCAATCACTTAACGGTATTGTTATTAAATCAACTAAAACTGTAGCCGTCCCAGGTTTAAGCTGTGGTCATGTTATAGGTGTTGAGATATCAACAAACACCGCAAAGAATACAGGCAAATCAGTAAAATTTACAGGTGCTTATTTAGTGACTGAAATGACTCATCATATTAAGGATAATGTGTATACTCAAGATATAACATTAATGAAACGATAATGAAAATATATTACGGCGTTGTAGAAAACAATGAAGATCCTAAACGATTAGGTCGTGTTCAAGTGCGAGTGATTGGGGTACACCCATCTGATAAAGCAGAAGTTGCAACTGAAGATTTGATATGGAGTCTTTGTATGGGTCCTGTAACTTCTCCAGGTATATCTGGGTTAGGGCATTCAGCATTTATAGTTGAGGGAGCTTGGGTTGTCGGTGTCTTTACCGATGCTGATTTTCAAGACTTCATGGTTATTGGCACGCTACCTACAGTATCTAGTGAGATTAAACCGAACATAGAAAAAGGATTTGCAGATCCTAATGGTATATACCCTACAGCACAATCAGAACCAGACATACATATAAGAGCTAGAGACAACGACCATGTAAAAAATACTTTAGTGATGCGACCGGTGTTTGATAAAGATGGTAATCCTGCAGGAGAACTTCCATATTATCAGGATGATGCATTACAAACACTTCAACCATCTACTGCATACGCTCCAGAGTATCCTTACAACCATGTTTATGCTACAGAGTCAGGACATTTTAAAGAGTATGATGATACGTATGGTGCAGAAAGAATCCATGAAAGACATATGTCTGGTACTTCGTATGAGATTCAACCTAATGGATCGCGTGTCGAGAGAGTCGTTAATAATAACTATAAGGTGGTATTAGGCCACGATACACTGGAAGTGACAGGTGATGTAAGAGTTATTATATCAGGCAACTCGGTTGTCGATATTAAAGGTAATGCTGAATTAACTGTTGGTGGTAATATGAAAACTGAAGTTGCTGGTAATATGAAAACTGAAGTTGCTGGTACGTATGATGTTACCTCTGGTGGTAATATGAGATTCACTGCACCTAAGATAGATATAAACTAATGCCTAGTGCTTCAAGAAAAGGTGATTCATTAAGCACTGGACATGGTTGTACTGGAGTTACTACGTTGGCAACTCCGGGACAAGGTACTGTTTTTATTAATGGTATATTGGCAGCACGAGTGGGAGATTCAACCGTATCTCATACGATTGCTCCACCATTATGCCCTTCTCACGTTGCAGCAGTTAATGCAGGATCTGGTTCAGTTTTTATAGTTGGACCTGCTGCAGCGAGAGTAGGAGATTCTACTGATGCTGGCGCAATGATCAGTGGTTCAAGTAATGTGTTCATCGGTGGATAATAGATATAAATAACAATATGCCAAACATAACCGCACGACAAGAAGAATACACCGATTTAGATTTAATCTTTACGGTTAATCCTAATATCAAAGACGTACCCACTAAAAGGGGCGTTAACGCTGTAAGGCAAAGCGTGATGAATATACTCAATACCAATTGGGGTGAACGCCCATTCAAACCATACTTTGGTGCTAACTTGCGTTCATATCTTTTTGAGAATATGAATAACATTACAGCAGCTGCTATGTCGTCTGCAATTAGAATGGCAATAACAAATTACGAACCACGTGTAAAAATTATTAATGTTAATATTAGAACAAAACCAGAAGACAATGCGGTTGATATAACATTAACAGTACAAATTATTTCAACAACGGATATATTTGATATTTCAACATCATTAGAGAGACTACGATAATGGCACAAGATAGAAGAATCAATGCAGCTGAATTAGACTTTGACACATTAAAGTCTAATTTAATAACATATATGAAGGAACAGCCTGGCGCGTTCCAAGACTATAATTTTGAAGGCTCCGCAATGAGTACGATGATTGATGTATTATCATATATTACTCATATTAATGCTGTTAACGCTAACTTTGCGTTAAACGAAACATTCCTAGATACTGCACAGTTGAGAGAGAGTGTGGTATCTCATGCTAAGCTATTATCATATACACCAAGATCTGCTACGCCATCAAGGGCTGTTGTTGATATTGAATTGCTTGCACCATACGTTCCAAGTGGGTCATTAGCGATTGATCGTGGTACTAAGTTTACAACTATTATTGATTCGGTTACGTATAACCTTATTGCTTCAGAAACATCAGATGCTATTGTAGCTGATATTAACGGCAAGTTTATTTTTAACGATGTTAAATTAGAGCAAGGTACTACTGTAACTCGTCAATATATTTACGACGATAGTGGATTCGAAAAGTATGTTTTAAACAATCCTAATGTTAATACCGAATCGCTTATCGTAGAAGTATATGAATCAGCAACAAGCACTGATGCTGTCTCCTACGCTAAATCAGTAAATATTACTAACATCAATGGTCAATCTGCGGTGTATTTTTTAGAAGAATCGAGAACTGGTTATTATGAAATCAGATTTGGTGATGGCATTATTGGTAAGAAACCATCACCTGGTAATATTATTAAATTATCTTATACGTCTTTAGATGAGGTGGATATTAATGGCGCTACGGTATTTTCATTAGCAGGTTCTATTGGTGGTAACACCGATGCTAATGTATCAACTGTGTCATTAGCAGTTGGCGGTGCACCATTAGAATCATCTGAGTCGGTTAAGTTTAACGCGCCATTAGGATTCGTTGCTCAAAATAGAGCTGTAACACCTGATGACTATAAAGCTATTATTCAAAACTCATACGGCAATATCGAATCATTGACTGTGTGGGGTGGAGAAGATAATATTCCACCAGATTATGGTAAGGTATATATTTCAATTAAGCCGTTAGATGGTGAGTCTTTATCTAAAGAAGATAAAGAAACAATTATAACAAAGTATCTTAAACCTAAGAATGTAGTATCAATAACACCAATCTTAGTTGATGCTAAATATACCTACATTGATCTGGAAATCTTCTTTAAGTTTAATCCAAACGTTGCTAATGTAACTTCATCTAAATTAGCGGAAGGTATTAGAGATATTTTAACTAAATATAATAACACCAATCTTAAGATTTTTGGTGGTGTATTTAGATTCTCAAATCTTCTTAAAGAGATAGATGCTTCAAATATTGCTATTATATCAAACATTACTCGTATAACAATGCATAAGATATTTACTCCGTCATTAGGCGAAGACAAGTATTATAAGTTTGATTTTAACCAATCAATAACTGAAAAGATCGGGCAAACAAACATCATTAAGTCAACACTATTCATGTATAGAGATTCCTTAGCATCTCTTCAAGACTATTATGACACTGAAGAAAATAAACATATTGTTCAAATTATATCTGATACTGGTAAAATATTAAATGCAAATGTTGGAGTAATTGACAAACACGCAGGTATTGTAGAACTAAACGGGTTTGCACCACAATCAATTCCAGGCATTGATATTGATTTTATTAAAATAATGACTAAACCTGCTTCATCAGATATATCACCAACGCGAAATGAATTATTATCTATCGATGTTACCAATGCTATAATTACCGGTGAAGTTGATACAATGGCAACCGGCGGTACTTCAGCCGGTATTGATTATAACACGGTAAATAACTAATGAGTTTTAATTTCTCATCATTTGTTAATGACTTAGTACCAGAACATATTAGTACTGAGTATCCAGAGTTAACAAATTTTATTACTGTTTATGCGTTGTATCTTGAAAAGATTAATAAATCAGGGTTCTACTTAAACCAATTAGACCATCAGCGTGATATTGATTTAATTGAAACTACTCTTCTTAATGAATTACAGAATGAGATCGGTACACCTATTCCAAGAACATTTGAAGCTGATCCTCATTTATTTTATAAACATCTTGTAGAGTTCTATAGAAGTAGAGGTACCCCCGAATCTATTACAGCATTCTTTAAATTAATTTATGATGAAGAGGTTGAGGTATCATTCCCTAAAGATGAGATGATGATCCCATCAGATGGTAAGTGGCTTAACAGAAAGGAAGGTATTATAGCTGATAAGTCTAAGTACGCACCATCATTTACTTGGACCATTGCATCAGCATCATATATTATTTTTGAACCTGATGATAATACATTTATGCCGCGGTTTGATGACGATGTAGTATTTATTAATGATGTATACACTGAAGCATATGTACAATCAGAGGAAGTAATGGCTGGGGGAATGCATGATGATCATATGATGACCAAGCTTGTATTCGAATCTGAGTTACAGGTTGGTGATATAGTTCAAGTTTATAAGCGTGGTGTGTTTGACAATATTGATTCATTCATATCTGATAACAGAATCATACAAGATTCACATTTTTGGCAGAAGTTCTCATACGTACTTAAAACTGGTAAAAATATTGATGAGTGGAAGAACGCATTTACACGATTGATTCATCCAGCCGGGTTCGTATTCTTTGGTGAGATTTTAATCTTTATTCAAGTGTTACTTGATGGGCAACCAAAGAATCAGCCAGGGTTTCAGCGTGATGGATTACCGTTTGCAATTAATATCGAAGTGATTAAACGTGATATCAATTTAGATGCATTAACTACATTCGTTGAAAAATCTTACAATTGGCTTAAAGCATCAAATAAGCTGTGGGCATACGATCACTTTGATAATCTTAAATTTAAAAACTACTGGCCAATACGTGAATATGCTAATATTACTTTTATAGATGTTATAAATAAAAGTATAGGAACACACATTGGTTCAGCACATGGATTACAATTCATGGGTTGGGACGGCCCAGATGGATACACCGAAGCGGGGCATCCATTAAATACTGCAACACCTGGTAATCCAGTGTGGGGTGATATTTTAAGTCCAAGAATAAGTGGTGGTAGTTCATCTACTACAGGAACAAGCACAGTTTCAGGTGGTAGTTCATCTACTACAGGCAGTACTACATTATCAGGTGGTAGTTCATCACCATAACAAGGAAATATAAACAATGGCAGCAATAATTACACAAAATTTTAGATTAGATACAACACAAAAGTTCGTATCCGGCCTAGGAAATACCACATATTATCTTGGGTTAGGTCGTCCTAATCCGTGGGCAGATGATACGGTTCCACCAATTCCTAATGAGAATGAGTATACTACTAATAATGCATGGGAAAATATGTATGCATTAAAGAAGTTAGAAGCGGATGATGCAATTTCAGCATGCCCTAGACATCTGTGGGTTTCTGGCAATAATTATAAATCATACGATGATCGTACCCTAGATCCAGAAGCTGGTATACCTTATTATGTTATTACTAATAATAATCACGTGTACCTTTGTTTAAGAAACGGTCCGGGTAATTCTGTAAAATCTCCAGATGATACTGGTGCTGTTAGTGGTATTATCAACTACGAAGTTAATGATGGTTATATTTGGAAATACTTATATTCAGTATCTACATCTAATGGGTCAAAATTCTTAACAGAATCTTTTATCCCAGTATTAAAACTAGAAAGTAACCCTGGTGCTGGTGCAGAAACTGCATTGCAAACTCAATGGAGTATCCAAGAGAATGCTGTTAACGGCGCAATATATAATGTTGTTATTGAAAACGGTGGCTCTGGCTTTACAACAATCCCGACATTAACAGTTGAAGGCAATGGCACAGGTTGTGAGGTTGAATGTACAATTGATGTTGCTGGTTCAATTGATACTGTCAGGGTTAAAACAAACTTTGCAGGTCAAGATTATGGCCATGCAACAATTGTTATTTCTGGCGGCGGTGGTTCTGGTGCGGTAATAAGAGCTATCATCGGTCCAGATAATGGATTCGGAGCCGACCCTAGAGTTGATTTACGTGCTCACTATGCATGTCTTAATAAGAAATTCTCTGGTACAGAATCCGGTGCTATCGTAGCAGCTGATGACTTTAGACAGATTCTATTAGTTAAAGAACCTATTGATCAAAGCACTGATGTCGTTGCATTAGCTAGTATGTATAATACAACACACACTATGATTACCGATCCAGGTCCTACATACACAGGCGCGTATAGCGCTGATGATATTATTAAAGGATCTAATAGCGGTGCATTAGGTAGAGTTGTTGAAGAAAAGGTTTATGATTCAACAGCTAACACTTGGTTAATTAGATATTTGCAAAATGAAGATACTGGTTATACACCATTTGAAAATTCTGAAGTGGTTAGAGCTGAAGCAGCTGCTAGTGGTGGACAAGATATTGATTCTGTTTCATTACCAGAGGTTAAGCATGGTTCTGGTTCGATGGTATTTATTGAAAATAGAGAACCTGTTAATCGTGGACCAGATCAAATAGAAACAATTAGATTAGTAATTGAATTTTAAGGAATAAAAATGGCAGTTAAATTTAATATTGAACCGTATTGGGATGATTTCGAAAAGCCTACTAGTATTGATGGGCTATCGCCAAAGGAAAAGTATAATAGAATCCTGTTTAGACCAGGACATGCATTACAAGCCAGAGAGCTTACTCAAATGCAATCAATCTTGTCAAATCAGATTGCCGGTATTTCAGATAACGTATTTAAAGATGGTGCTATGGTTATCCCTGGCCACGTATCTATTTACAATAAGATTGATTATATTAAATTGGATACTACGTCAGCATCTAATGCGGCTGAGCTTGTAGGTAAAACATTTACAAACGCTGCTGGTGATATTAGAGCTAAGGTTGTATATGCCGCAGAAGCTGAAGGCGCTGATCCTATAACGATCTTTGTTAACTACACATCTGGTTCGTCCAAGTTTGTTGCTGGATCATTAATAGCAGAAGTGGGTGGTCTTATATCAGCGGTGGTTGATGGTGGTTTAACTCATATTGGTTACGGTTCACTTATCTCTATTGACGATGGTATATATTATATTAAGAAGAATTTCGTTATTGTTAAGAGCGAAACTATCATACTTGACAAATACAATTCAGAAATTACTACAGATGTGGGTCTTAAAATCACCGAAGCTATTGTTGGTGCAGCAGAAGATATATCATTAAATGATAATGCACAAGAGACTCCTAATGAGTCTGCACCAGGTGCTCATAGATATTCTATTAAGACCAACCTTATTAAACAAGCGATCAATTCTTCAACAGGTAATTTTGTATTACTTGTACGACTTGAAAATGGTGTTATTACTAAACATGTAAGAACAACCGACTACTCAATCATTGAAGACACGATGGCGAGAAGAACCTTTGATGAGAGTGGTAACTATACGGTTAACCCATTCGCATCTTATGTTAAAGATCACACCACAGAATTAACTAAACTAACCTTAGCAATTGGTCCTTCAAAGGCTTATGTACGTGGTTATGAGATTGAAACTTTAGGTACTACATCACTTAACTTCAATAAAGCACAAGACACTGCATTATATACATCATCATTTACCTCTCTTCCATTATCAAACTATATTGATTTAACTAGTGTTACTGGTATTCCAGACATTACTGATTTTAGTGAAGTTGATTTAAAGACTTCTGGTGGAATAACTGTGGGTACATTAAGAGTACGCTCATTTGAAAATATGGGGTCAGGTACTTATAGGGTTCATGTGTTTGATCACCCTGCAGATATTTCAAGCATAGCAACACTTGAGTCGACTGGATTCTTTACAGGCACAGTATCTTCATACAACTTAGGATTAGATTCTCTTGTATATAAACTACCATTCTCACGGATTAAAACAGCCAACTCATTAGAAGACGGTGATCCTGGTTATGCAGATGGTTGGAATTACCGATATGAGACTAATAGAGATATGGGTACTGTTTCACCTGACGGATCTGGTGAAGTAACCTTCAATACAATAAGTAATGAAGGCTTCGAAGGATTTGATTCTTCTAATTGGATTTTAGAAGACGCTGATACAGGCACACTTATTAACTTAACATCGGGTATGATTAGTTTATCGGGAATGTCTGTAACTATATCAGGACTCGGTAGTTATTCTAATGTTAAGTTGATGGCTCCAGTATCTAGAACTGGTAACCATAAGACTAAAACATTACAAACCACAACTAAAACCGTATCTGGATTTACAACATCAACTACACTAGACCATTGTGATGGATTAAATTTAGTATCTGTGGTTGAAGACGGTATTGATGTTACTAATCATTTTGAATTTAATAATGGTCAAACAGCTACACATTATGGGCAAGCATCATTAAGTCTTAAAGCTACATCAACTTATACTGTGGTAAATGACATTGTTATTACATACAGATACTTTGATCATGTTGGCAGTGGAGACTTCTTTACAGTTGACTCATACCCAATTGGTATTGCATCTAATCAAATAGCATATCAAGAAATTCCAGACTTTAATGGTAAAGAATTAAGAAGTTCTATCGACTTTAGACCTAGAATGAATGATGCAAACGGTGATCAGTTTACTGGCACGGGTGCTTCACTTTCTAATTGTCCAAGACCTAATACTACATTCCAAACAGATATTCAATACTACTTAGATCGTATTGATAAAGTATGGATTGATAAAGATGGTGAGTTTGGTGTTACTGAAGGCGTATCAAGTCTTGCACCACAAGAGCCATCTTCACCTAAAGATGCAATGGTATTATATCATTTATATATCCCAGCATTTACTATGAATCCTGATGAGGTCACTATTCAATACATTGATAACAGACGTTATTCAATGAGAGATATTGGTGAATTAGAAAATCGTATTTCAACTTTAGAGTATTATACATCTCTATCGTTGCTAGAAAGAGAAGCCGATTCAAAACAAATTTTAGATGACGTAACAGCTATTCCAAGATTCAAGTCGGGATTCTTAGTTGATTCATTTACTTCAACTATTGTAGGTAGAACTGCATCAGAAGAATATAGAGCAGGTATTAATCGTGATGAGAATTCGCTAAGACCTTTATTCAATGAGAATAATACTCCATTAGTATTTGACACGGCTGCATCCGGTGCTGAGAAGCATGGCGATTTAGTATTATTACCTATCACCGAACATGTTGCTCTTATTGAACAAAGACAGTTCTCTGGTTCTATTAATGTTAATCCATTTAATGTATTTAACTGGAGTGGTACTGTTAAGTTAACACCTAGTTCAGATGAATGGAAAGATACTGATAGACGCCCTCAAGTTATTATTAATGAAGACGGTGTATTTGATGCAATGAAAACAATTGCTGATCAATCAATATCTACTGGTACTATATGGAATTCATGGCAGACTAACTGGTCTGGTCGTTCATCTACATCGAGTAGACGTGGTAGACGTATTGATACTACCACAACAACTACAACGGGTCAGTCTCGTTCAGGTGTGTTAAGAACGGTTTCTTCAGAAATTGTTAGAACAAATGTAGGTGATAGAGTTGTAGAAATTAACTTTGCTCCGTTTATTAGATCAAGAATTATTAGATTCGAAGCAACTCGAATGAGACCTAACGCAACGGTTTATGCATTCTTAGACGGTGTTGATGTTTCAGCATACGTAAGAGAAATTGCAACAGGCGCTCCGGCATCATCTCAACCAGCAACAGGTATTAATACTATAACAAGTCATCCAGATGGTGCTACAGCGTTATCTACAGATTCTAATGGATATCTATTAGGTGAGTTGTGGTTACCTAATAACAATTCTATAAACTTTACTACAGGTGATAAGACATTTGTACTTACCGATTCATCAACTAACGATGATAACGATACTAACACATTTGCGGTAGCATCTTATTCTGCAAGAGGACTTATTGAGACTAAAGAGAATGTGGTTATCTCTACACGTGTACCGCGTATTCAACGTACAAGCGTGTCAGAATCAAGAGTACTTAGTTCATCAGCATCATCAGTTAGATGGGTTGATCCTTTAGCACAATCGTTCATGGTTGATACCAATGGCGGCGCATTTGTTACTTCTCTTGAATTATTCTTCGACACTAAAGATGCTGACATTCCAGTACAAATACAAATTAGAGAGATGGATCAAGGTATTCCTACACAGAAGATTGTTCCTTTCTCTGATACTACTATAAATGCTGCATCAGTAAATGTAGATGGTACTTCAACACCATTCAATTTTGATTCACCAGTATACTTACAAGACAATATTGAATACTGTTTTGTTATTTTAGCTAACTCTAATGAGTATAAAGTTAATTATGCTGAGATTGGTCAATTCGACGAAAATGGTAATATGATCTCTAAACAACCGTACAACGGTGTTATGTTTAAATCACAGAATGCTTCTACATGGACACCTGATCAGAACAAAGACTTAATGTTTGTTTTAAACAGAGCTAAGTTTGATATATCAGGTTCTTTCGATGTTATTCTTAAAAATGAAGTTGTTCCTAAGAGATATTTACCGGTTGACCCATTTACAACTACAGACAATTCAAATGTTGTATTGGTTACTCATAAAAATCACGGGTTTACGTTAGGTGATAAAGTTGTATATGAAGATGCTATTGAAGTTAATGGTATCCCATCATCTGAGATTAATGATGTTTCTGGGTTTGTTGTATCTGATATTGAACGTGATACATATAAGATCACTACTACATCTCAAGCGACCAGCACTGGTATTGATGGTGGATCTTTAATTCAAGCTCAAGAAAATCAAGCTTGGAATACAGTTTATCCTTATGTCCAATCTATCACATTACCAAACACAGCAATGTATTGGAAGATCAGAACAACCGATGCTAATGCTGATGGTTCATACACACTATTACCAACGTATGAGCCAGTGATTGTTAATGCTAATTATGAAGCACCAACACCTAAGTCTATTTTATCAGAAACCAATAGCATCGATAATGCAATTGATTCTTCAATATTCATTAAAGGTATATTCTCCTCTAATAAAGATAACTTAAGTCCTATCATCGATACAGAGAGATCATCAGTATATACTATTTCAAATAGAATTAATAACCCCGCCAACACAGCAAGTGCTGGTTATGATGTTATTGAAGATTATCAAGATGAGACCCACGCAGTTGCAGGTTCTGCTCTTGCTAAATACGTAACTAAGATTGTTGAATTAGAAGAAAGTTCAAACCAACTTAAGATATTCTTAGATTGTAATAGACCATCATACACAGACATTGAAGTTTACTATAAGTCATCTACATTGTTAGAAGGATTTGATGATTTGAATTGGGTGCAAATAAACTCAGCTGTTCCATATTCTGATGATCAATTAGATTTTAAAGAAGTAGAATTTACAGCTAACCCTGCAGCGTTTACTACATTTGCTATCAAGATTGTATTTAAATCACAAAGCACTTCAAAGATTCCAAGTGTTAAGAAGTTGAGAGCAATTGCTTTAGCGGTATAATGAAGTTACAGGTAGAAGATAACAACAGCCTGTTTAGAGATACTAATAGCGGCGCTATTATAAATATGAATAAGAGCGGAGCTCAAATCTCGAGGGAAGCTAGGCATAGAGTACAACACGATAAAGATAGACTAACTAATTTAGAATCAGATATGTCTGATATTAAAAGTCTTTTAAAACAATTATTAGAGAAATAATATGGCAATAACAGTATTACAATCAGACACTTTTGATGAGTGGAGAATTAAAACTAATGAAATAGCATCAACAATTGCATCAGATTCATTTATTGCAGGACAAATTGCTGACATGGTTAATGGTTCAAACACTGAAAACGGTATCAGCGTTTCATTTGATACTCCAACCGCCACATTAAACTTTGATGTTGATGATTTTACATTATCATTAGGCGGTGATTTATCAGGAAGTGCTGATATTACCAATTTAAACAGTGCAACTTTAAATGCTTCTATCAATACTAATTTTGTATCATCGGCTAACACTAGTGGTAATGGTATCAGCGGTTCGGTATCTGCTATCGGTGGAGCCTTTACGGTTTCGTCAAATGCAACTGCTTCTGCTAATAGCAATACTATAATGTATAGAAATGCGTCGGGTGATACTAGCGTTAATGATATTACGTGTGTGGATATAATATCTAGTGGTAACACCAGCACGCAAAATATATCTGCTGGAGGTACCATTACATCTAGTAGCATTACCGCTAGTAGCAACATTACCGCAGGCGGTGATATAACCGCTAATGGTGGTGATATGTATGCCACCACATTCCATGGTAATGCATCTACAGCTAATTACGCTGACCTTGCGGAGAACTATAGAGCTGATCAAGAATACGAAGTTGGTACTGTATTATCGTTTGGTGGTGGTTGGGAAGTAACTCAATCTAATAATAAAGTTGATACCAGAATTGCAGGTGTTGTATCTACAGAGCCAGCATATCTTATGAATGCTGATCAACAAGGAGAGTTTGTTACTCCGGTAGCTTTAATGGGGAGAGTCCCATGTAAAGTTCAAGGTGATATTAGAAAAGGTGATATGCTGGTTTCTGCTGGTAACGGCAGAGCACGGGTTGTCGATACCCCCCTTATGGGATCTGTCATTGGTAAGGCCTTAGCCGATTCAGATGGCGATAACATTATCGAAGTGGTAGTTGGAAAACTATAAATAATAGTATGGCAATATATACAAACTTAACAATAGATCAAGGCTCAGATTACATGACTGAGATCACCGTAGAGGACGCAACCGGAAACGACGCGGATCTTACAGGATTTATTGCATACGGACAAATTAGAAAAACATATTCATCCACAACAAAATATGATTTCATATGTACTATACCATGGCCAGTACAAGGTATAGTACAAATTAAGTTACCTAATTCGGTAACTAATGTTATGAAACCAGGAAGATATGTTTATGACGTAGAAGTACGTGTTGGAGTTAACGGTGATATAACAAGAATCGTTGAAGGCCAATTAGAAATAACACCGGGAGTAACACGATGAAAGGCAAGATAGGTCTAACTAGAACCATCCAAGCTAAATCGGTTACACATATCCCAACAACAAGACTTACAGATCTGGCAGATGTAGATACATCAAACAGAGAAGATGGATCGGTTATACTATGGGACACAGCATCTCAAACCTTTAAAGTTCAAGGTAAGGTTGAAAACCCAAATGTTAGTATAGTCGGAGGTAGTTTTTAAGATGCATATGCATAGTTCAACTGCAAAATTTAATATAACCTAAGGAGACATTCATGTCAGGTACAGTAATAATTACTAAGTTTTCGGATAGCACAACAGCTCCGGCAACTAATGCCTTAGTAAAGGCAGAACAAGCATATTCATACGCATCAAACAAACTATGGATAGGTAAACTAACTGGAGTGGACGTTACTCCAGTTGCTATTGGTGGTGTATTTTTCACCGACCAACTAAAATCAGTTTCAAGTTTATTTGGACAAGTTACGGCTAATCAAGCAATTGTAACCGGTTCAGATAATAAGATTGATTTAATCAATATTGATAATATTACCATCGATGGTAATACTATTACAACAACCGATACCAACGGAACATTAATTATTGATCCAAATGGTACCGGTTCAATTAGCTTACATGCTAATACAGATGTTGTAGGTAACTTAACAGTATCAGGTACAACAACCCTTACTGATCAATTAACAGTAAGCTCATTAAATGTAACTGACTTAACAGACACACGCTTAACATTTGCTGGTACTTCAGGCGAATTGATGGATTCAGCCAACTTAACGTGGGCTTCAGATACATTAGTTATCAATGGTGCTGCAACAGTTGATAATGTTAGAGTTGATGGTAACACTATATCAGCAACTAATACTGATGGTAGTTTAACACTTACTCCGGCAGGCACAGGCACTGTTGTTGTTAATTCAACAACCGGTTTAATTGTTCCGTCTGGTTTACTTGGTACAAGACCAACTGCATTAGCATTAGGTAACGCAGCAATTCGATATAACGAAACCACAAATAGATTTGAAGGAACAGTTGCAGGATCTTGGACTGGTTTAGGTGGTATTGTTGATATCGACCAAGATACATATGTTACTGCTGAACAAAGTACTGATGATGATACATTAAGATTCTACACAGCCGGTGTTCAAGAAGCTTACATTAACTCTACTGGTTTATATGTAACCGATCAGATTACTACTCCAATTGCTAACACTACTACTGGTAACGTAGGCACATTAAATGTAGCTACTCAGTTACAAGTTGATGCTGATGCTAACTTTACTGTTGGTATTGATGTTACTGCGGGTGATGTTGATATTACAGACAACTTAAATGTTACAGGTAACACCGTTATTGGTGGTAACCTAACAGTTAATGGTACTACTACTTCAGTTAACTCAACAGTTACTACATTAAATGATCCTGTAATTAAAGTTGGTGATGGTTCTACTATTGCTGCTGACTTAATTGATCGTGGTGTTAATTTTGACTATGGTGATGATACAGCGGTTAAGACTGGTTTCTTTGGTTTTGATAATGCAACCAATCGTTTCTCTTTCAAGCCTGTTGTTGATACTGCGGATGAAGATTATGTAGCACCTTGGGGTGATGCGCAATTTGGTAACCTATTCTTAAGTGGTGATGCAACTGTTCATGATAACCTAGTATTAAGTGCCAATGGTATTGTTACTACGGCAGGTGATTTAACAATTGCTCCTGCAGGTGGTGATACATTCATTACTGGTACGGCTACAATATCAAGTGACTTAACGGTTTCAGGTAATGTATCATTTAGTAATGATGTTCCTGTAACATCTGGTGGTACAGGCCTGAGTTCATTCACTGGTAACGGTGTTATGGTTGCTAATGTTGCTGGTACTGCAATGGCATTTGTTACTGGAACCCAGTATGATATCGTTCAGTTTAATGCTTCAGGCGTACCTGTTATATCAAATACAATTGATGGTGGTACTTTCTAATCTTTAACTGATTAATAACAAGTGTAAAATAAAAAGGAGCTTAATCGCTCCTTTTTTTTCGTATAAATAAACCTATAGAGTATATACTTTAAATAACAGAGAACCATACATATGGCTGGAACAACAGTAAAAATCAAACAGAGTGCTGTCTTAGGTAAAGTACCTGAAGCATTATCATTAGTACAAGGCGAGCTAGCCTTAAATACCGCAGACCAAAAATTATATTCAAAAGACTCTACAGGATATGTCTTTGAAATTGGTGGAGCATCAGGAGCATCAGGTGCTAATGAGATTATTACAACTGATATTATTGCCACGGCATCTCAAACTAGCTTTCCAGTCTTATACAATGTATTATATGATCATGTAAATGTATATTATAATGGTCTTAAATTAGCAGAAGTAGATTTTACAGCAACATCAGGAACTAATGTACTTCTTACAGCAGGTGCTCTTGTTGGTGATATAGTAACTATTGAGGTTATTAAAGCCATTAATTTAGCTAATGGTTCTAATGTAAATGAATATGAATTCATTGCAACGTTAGGACAAACCACCTTTGTTGTTCCCGATGGTTATAATAAAGCCGCGGATGACATTGATGTATATGTTAATGGTATTAAACTATTAGCTTCTTTAGACTATACTCATACCAATGGCACTGATGTTGTATTAACTGATTCAACCGTGGCCGGTGATGAAGTTGTTATTAAGCATATTAAAATTATTGCTTTGGCCAATGTTGTTAATGTTTCAGGTGAGAATGCTTCGGCAATCATACCTACAGGCACTACGGTTCAAAGAGATGTATCACCTGATGCTGGTTACCTAAGATTAAATAATACATTAAATGTTATTGAATTTTATAATGGGACTACTTGGGTTTCCCTTGGTTCTGAAGGTTATACTGATACTAAGATAACTGATCTTATTGCCGCGGCCCCTGCAGCCCTTGATACATTAAATGAATTAGCCGCAGCACTTGGTAATGATGATGACTTTGCAACAACTGTTACCAATGCATTAACTGGTAAGGTAGATGACTCACAAGTTTTAACTGATGTTCCAGCAGGAGCAGTATTCACTGATACTGTTTATAGTCATCCAGCCTCTCATACAATTGCTGAAGTAACTGGCCTTCAAGGTACATTAGATGGTAAGGTTGATGATGCTCAGGTTCTAACCAATGTACCTTCTGGTGCTTTGTTTACTGATACAATATATAGTCATCCTACTAATCATGCCATCTCGGTTATCACAGGATTACAAACAGCCTTAGATGGTAAGGTAGATGACTCACAAGTTTTAACTGATGTGCCTTCAGGTGCTGTGTTTACAGACACTGTGTATGACTCAACTGCTATTGATGCAGCTGTAGCTCTTAACACAGCTAAAGTAACAAACGTAACAACCAACCTATCTACAACCACAACTGCAACTACTAACACTGTAGTAAGCTCAGATGGAACTAACGCTGTTCTACCTGCTGCTACTACAACTGTTGCTGGTGTACAGACTGGTGCTGATAAGGCTAAGTTAGATGGTATTGAAGTAGGTGCTACGGCGGACCAAACTAATGCTGAGATAAAGACTGCTTATGAAGCTAACGCTAATAGTAACGAGTTTAGTGATGCAGAACAGACTAAACTAGCAGGAATAGCTACCTCAGCTAACAACTACACGCATCCAGCTAATCACGCTATTTCAGTTATTACAGGCTTACAAACAGCCTTAGATGGTAAGGTAGATGACTCTCAGGTTTTAACTGATGTACCTTCAGGTGCTGTGTTTACAGACACTGAAACCACTACAACGTTGTCTATTGCTACTAATATTCTATCTTATGTAGATGAATTAGGTGCAACAACTAACTTAGATTTATCTCTGTACTTAGATGACACCAACCTAGCTTACATCGCTAGTGGTGCCTTAAATGGGTCAACTGGTATTGCCACGTTCACAAGAAGTGATGCTACAACCTTCACAGTTGATTTAAGTGCTTTATTAGATGATACGAGTGTTACTGTAAACAATACATTAACAAGTACAAGTACAACTGAAGCGTTAAGTGCTAATCAAGGTAAAGTCTTAAAAGGTTTAGCTGATGGTCTTGAAACTAGAGTTGCATTAAATGATGCCAAGGTATCTAACGTTGCACATCCTTTAGTTGAAACAGCAGTCCCGGTAGGAGCGGTGTTTACAGATACAGTATATACCCACCCAACCCAACATAGTATTTCAGAAATAACAAATTTACAAACAGAAATAGATGCGGCATTAGGCAATGCAGTCGCTATGGCAATTGCATTAGGATAAGGAACTTATATGGCAACAAATACATTTAAAAGAGCGGTTAACGCAAACATAGGGTCAGTATTGGAGACTGTACATACAGCAACAACCACAACCGTTGTTATTGGATTAACATTATCAAATGTCACCGGGAGTAGTATTACTGCTTCGGTTCAGTTGGTTACTGGAACAGAATCCCCTTATATTATTAAGAACATTCCAATCCCAACCGGTTCATCCGTTGAGATTATGGGTGGTAATAAAACAGTTTTACATAGTGGAGATATTGTTAAAGTGTCTGGTTCAGCAGCTACTTCAGTTGATGCCACTATATCATACATGGAGATAACATAATGCCATACATAGGTAGAACACCAACACCTTCCCCTGTTACAGTAGATGACATTCCTGATAACAGTATTGACGCTTCTAAGATTGTAGATGGTGTAATTGAGAGAGCTGATATCAGTGTAGCTTTGCAAGAAGATATTGATGATAACGAACTACTAGCATTAGCTGGTCTATAACATTAACCATACAAAAATAAATAAGGAAAATAAATATGGCTGTTAATACAACAACGTTCGAAAGTACGTTACAAACAAAACTAAACGATACTACCCTAGCAGCAAAGGAAATGCTTCTGCTGGGTAAGGCTCTAGAGTCTACAGTAGGTTCTATTGCGGTATCTGATATTAACACTGCAGGTGCTACTAAGGTATCTGAGATTAATACAGTGGCTACTAATACATTTAAAACAGTAGGTGGGGCTTCTATCTTAGGTAGTGGTGATATTGCTACTTTACCTAGTCAATCAGGTGCTTCAGGTAAGGTTCTTAAGTCTGATGGTACTAATGCTACTTGGGATACTGATACTGCAGGTAAGGTGTTACAGGTTGCTGCCCTCACCCATTCAACCAGAGTGGCTTTGTCGCTGTCCGCAAATTATTGGGATTCCTTTGGTACTATTACCAAAATATCGGCCACATCTAAACTTGTAGTATCAGGTACTTTCTCTGGCCAGGCCGAGCACTCTGGGTCTTGTGGTGTTGGTATACGGATAAATACTTTATATAGGTACGGTAATTACACATACGCCACGACGACTAATTCTAAGAATTACGCTATCAACGCTGATTTCGGAGCTATGGCAGCGGGTGTGCATACTGTTTATTGGGGATGGAAGACTGGTAACGGCGGCTCCACAGATAGACCGTTTGCTGTGTTTAACCCTAATTCTACGGATGACTCGCGTCAGCAACAGACCACATCGGTGATTATAGTTACGGAGGTAGAAGCATAATGGCAACATTTGATAATATAGTAGGTAATACTACAAACAGTAGTAACTTTAAAGGTTACACGGGAAACCCACCAACAACAGAAGCAGAATACACAGCCTTAGATTGCTGGACAGATGCTTCAATAGCTCCTACTTGGGATGAGATGGTTCTTAGTATGGCTGCAGAAGCTGTACGAGTTAACCGTAAGACAGCCTACGATGCACTAAATCAACTAGAGTTAATCTCTGATGATGCTATCAATGGCACAACTACACACGCAGATGCAATCTTAGCTATTAAAGCTGAGTTTCCTAAGCCTGTATAAGTAAAACAACAGAGGGTGAAATGCCCTCAACAAATTAAACACAGGAGATACAAATGGCCTTAACAAAAGTAACAAGTGGTGGTATCACAGACAGTGCCATTACTTCTGCAAAGATAAACGATGGAGCTATCACTAATGATGATATTAACGCTACATTAGACTTATCTACTAAGACAGTAACATTACCAGCAGCGAGTGTAACAGCCCATGCTACTACACCTACATTAGACTCACCTAGCATAACAGGTACTTTATTTGTAGATGATGGCAGTACTGTATCTCACACTATTAGTAACTGGAGTGACGATGTATCTTATACAATCACCCCAACTAACTGTACTGTTGGTGCTGTAAACTCTTCTGGTGTATTTGTAGTAACACATACAAGTGGTACTCCTTCTTATACTATTAAAGCTACTACAGATTCATTAGGATTAGCAGATAGTTCAGTAGTTACTAAGAATATTGGATTCAACCTATCAGCTCCTACTATAAGTAGCCCTGCTGATGTAGGTACTGCTACTGATGTTGTATATACGATTACTTCAACTGACTCTAATGATGACAAGCTTATCCTAGATATGGGTTCTAGTAACTTCACATACAGTAGTGTCAGTGTTGGTACTGCTTCTAAGGTAGGTAATACCGTAGAATGTATTGGCTTTACTACTAATAACCCAGCTGTAACTATTCAGTTTACTGCTGAAGCTACTTATTCAGTAACTGCTAAATCAGTAAACATTGCTGGTACTTATGGTGATTCTGCTTCTAGTAGTGTGGATAGTATTACTATTACTAATTCATCGTTATCTCAATTAGATATTTTTGGAGATGGTAGTTGTAAGGGATTATGGGAGTTTTCTAGTAATGTTAATGACACTGGGGGAACTTATAATGGTACCCTCGTGGGCACAGGACACGCGTACCCAAGTGGTAAATTTGGGACTTGCATAAGGTGGGATTCTAGTTATGGGAAAGTCAATATTGCACCTGCCGCGTTTGAACCTTGGCAGGATTCTATTAGCTTCTGGTATAACTGTGTTAACGCTTCACAAAGCGACAAGCACTTAATATATTTTTATAATGGTACTAGGTACTACATTAGACAAATGTCTGGAAATATAAAAATTGCAATTGTAGGCAATTCAGACCATAGGCAGATTTCCGCTACTAGCGAAGGCGCCTGGATGCACGTTGTCATAAGCCGTGAAAGTTCAACTAGTATTAAAATATATTCTAATGGTTCTCTTGTAAGCACCGAAACAGTATCAGCAATGTCAACCAGCAGTGCATACAACGTGCATTTTAATGCCGAAAATTGGGAAGGTGCTTTAGACCATATTAGAATATTTGACAGGGCGTTGACTTCTTCGGAAGTTTCAACACTATATTCGGAGAGTTGATATGCTAATTAGAGTTTTGAAAGATAAAAAGGTAGTAATTATATATATCGGAATACCAGAAAATAAGGAGCAGGCTTTTATAGATAAAAACCCTACTACGGATTACAGAATTATATCTGAGATACCCCCTTCTGTATTTCAAAAATGGAAAGAAGTTGATGGTGAGATTGTAGTCGATGAAGAAGAACAAGCACTAGCCGAACAAGAAGTAAATAATAAGGAAAACAGAAAATACTTAGCGGAGACTGACTGGTACATTACAAGAAACACTGAAACTGGGGTGGCAACACCAGCTGCTATTCTAACTAAACGACAGATTTGTAGGGAGAATATAGTATGAGCTACATAGGAAACAGTCCAGCCAACATTGGTAACTATCAAATAGTAGATGACATAAGTTCTACCTTCAACGGTGTACTAACATCATTTGCTTTAACAGCGGCAACACAAACTATTAACCCTGCTAAGTCAGGACAGTTATTAGTAAGCATTAACGGTGTATTACAAGAACCTGATGACACAGGTACTGAAGGCTTCTTAGTCTCAGGATCAAACATTGTATTCTCATCAGCTCCTGCAACCGGATCAACCTTCTGGTGTGTATTCCAAGGTCAGAATGTAGATATTGGTACACCTTCTAATGACACAGTAGGTTTGACACAACTAAGTGCTACAGGTACGGCTAGTTCAGCCACATTCTTGGCAGGCGATAACACTTGGAAGACTGTAGATGCACTCCCAACACAAGCAACACACGCAGGTAAGTATTTAACTACTGACGGTACTGTTGCCTCTTGGGATTCAATTGCAGCTACCACATTCCCATTTTATAAAGCGGATGGGACATCAGACAGTATAAATATAACAAACGGTACATTCCCTTTCTTTAAAGCGGACGGTTCAGCAGATAACATAGGAGTTTCATAATGGCAACACAAATACCAGTTAAGGCAATATACACAGGATCTGACGTAACCTCTTTAGGAGAATACTCGGCAACTGATACAATAGCCAAGACATATTTAGATACAGACCTGGCTGACTTAACAGCTGACCAATCTTGGACTGGCTCACAACGTGGTACTACTGTAGTTGATAATGATGGTTCATTTGATATGAATGGTGGTAATAACTTTAAGTGTACTCCTACTGGTGCTATCACTCTAACCTTTACTAACATTACTGATGGTCAATCTGGGTTTATCTTATTGGTTAACTCTGGACAGACAGTATCAGCACACGCTAACACTAAGGTTGATGCTAATCTATTAGCTACTGTAACGGCAGCAGGTACATATTTGGTATCGTACTTTAGTGATGGTACTAACGTTTATTTAACTAATTCGGCTGTCTATGCTTAATCATTCACTTGTTCCCGTAGGTTCTACTGGATACGACATCCCTTATTCCGCTAGATTTAATGATGATGATAGTGCTTATCTAAGTAGAACTTTTGCTAGTGCTGGTAATCGTAGAACTTTTACTTTAAGTATGTGGTTTAAACTTGGTAATTTAGGAGTTGCTCAAAAACTATGGACTGTTGGTGCTGATTCAAGCAATAAAACGGAAATAGAAATTGGTTCGAGTGGTATTATATGGGTTGAAGATAAAGCCTCTGGTTCAGCTCAAGCAACATTTCAATCTACACAACTATTAAGAGATACATCGGCTTGGTATCATTTAATTGTTGCAGTAGATACTACTCAAGGAACTGCTGCAAACAGAGTTAAGATATATTTAAACGGAAACCAAGTAACAGATTTTACTACTTATGAAACATATCCAGACCAAAATGATGATTGGTCAACTAACACAGCAGCAGCACATTATTTAGGAAAACGGAGTTATAGTAGTAATTATTATGATGGCTACCTCGGTGAAGTAAACTTTATAGATGGCTCTGCAAAAGTACCAGCAGACTTCGGAGAAACAGGTGACTACGGTGAATGGAAGCCTATTGAATACGCAGGGTCTTATGGTACTAATGGTTTCTACCTAGACTTCAGTAATAGTGGTACGAAGCATACGCTTACTGCTAATGGTAACGCGCAACATTCAACTGCTCAATCTAAGATAGGTTCTAGTAGTATGGTTTTTGATGGTGCTGGTGATTATGTAAGCGTATCAAACCCTAGTGACATAAAAGGATTAGGTGATTTCACAATAGAGTGTTGGGTTAGACCTGATGCAACTTCCTTTTCAGGAAGTAGATTTATTATGGGTAATGGTAGTGGACAAGATATTACTGCAACAATAGGCTTTATGCAAAAAGGCTCAGATGGCAAAGTGTATTTCCACGGTTATATTGGAAGCACAGCCTACCATCCAGAATACAGCAACACAGTGGGTGTATCAGTATCTACTACAGCTTGGACACACGTCTCTGCAGTTAGGTCTGGTGGAACGATTACGGTATATAAAGACGGTGTAAGCCAAGGAACAATTAGTAACTCCTCCGCTGTTAGTACACCCTCTTCAAATGCGTATTCAATAGGTAGGCTTGGCTCTTATAATGGAGGTTATTACGATGGATACCTAGACGAAATCCGTATCTCCAATAACGCGCGTTACACCTCTGGCTTCACCCCAAGCACAACCGCATTTACAGATGATGACAACACACTGTTGTTGGTTCATTCAGATACAAGTAATGGCTCTACAACGTTTACAGATTCTTCAGGTGTTACTGGTGCATTGGGCAACGACCAAAGCGGTGAGGCAAACCACTGGACACCTAATAACTTAGCGGCTACTGACCAGATGTTAGATAGTCCTACTAATAACTTCTGTACGATGAATCCCTTAGCGGGGGTTTCTGGTAATACTTTTACTGAGGGGAATACACAAGTATTGTGTTCTTCATCAGGTTCTTTAGGTACTACATTATCAACTATGAATTTTACTAGTGGTAAGTGGTATGCAGAATTTTATTTAAAGGTTATGGATACAAGGGGTCAACAATTAGGGATTACTGGGGACAGCCAAGACCACTCCAACGGAAGTAACTGGATTGGTCAGTATTCTGATAGTTATATATTTTATGGAGATGGGACAGCATCCAGAAAATATAATAACAATTCACAAACAAGTTACGGTGCAAACTGGGCAGCTGGTGACATTATTGGTGTTGCTGTGGATTTAGATTCCGCAACAAGTACAATTACTTTTTATCATAATGGCTCTTCTCAAGGGACTGCTTATTCGTCTCTATCAGGAACATCTTGGGTTTTTACTTATGGGGATGCCTCTACTAATATAAATTTATCTGAGTTTGTAGTAAACTTCGGACAAGACTCGTCATTCGCTGGTAACAAGACAGCACAAGGCAATCAAGACTCTAACTCAATAGGTGACTTTTACTACACACCCCCTACTGACTTCCTAGCATTATGTACGTCTAATCTACCTGACCCTGCTGTTATACCTAGTGAGCATTTTAATACTGTGCTTTATACTGGTACTGGTGGAACTAATGCTATTACTGGTGTTGGCTTTGCTCCAGATTTTGTTTGGGCGAAGTATAGAAGTGCTTCAGCTAATCATTCTTTATTTGACAAAATTAGAGGAGCAACAAAAAGGTTATATTCTAACACTACTAATGCTGAGAATACCCACACAGGCTCTTTAACTTCTTTTGATAGTGATGGTTTTACTATGGGTTCTGCTGCTACAACTAATGAGTCAGGTCAAACTTACGTAGCTTGGAACTGGAAAGCAAACGGTGCTGGTGTATCTAACACTAACGGTACTATCACATCAACGGTAAGTGCTAATGCAGATGCTGGGTTTAGTATTGTTTCTTATACTCATACAGGTAATGATGAAACAGTTGGACACGGATTGTCTAAAGCACCAGAGATGGTAATTATAAAAGGAAGAAATGTTTCTACTTCTTGGTATGTTTTAACTACATTAATTGATGGTTCTCTTGATTACTTATTACTTGAGAGCACAGCTGCTAAAGGTAATTTGGGTTATTCTTCCCCAACAGCAAATACATTTCCGAGTTTACAGTTTAGTAATGGCAACACCGCTATAGCTTACTGTTTCCACTCAGTAGAAGGCTACTCAAAGGTAGGCTCATATACTGGTAATGGTTCAGCTGATGGTACGTTTGTACATTGTGGGTTTAGACCTGCTTATGTGATGGTTAAAGATACTGAAAACTCTTCTTGGCCTTGGT
>Ga0209661_1000153_pt1 | contig 41127 bp, 43 predicted proteins | sample SaaInlV_120m_DNA_2_FD_184660 | JGI IMG/M metagenome (GOLD analysis project Ga0209661, IMG submission 184660) | Marine microbial communities from expanding oxygen minimum zones in the Saanich Inlet - SI072_LV_120m_DNA (SPAdes) (version 2) | ecosystem: Environmental > Aquatic > Marine > Intertidal... | reverse complement strand
GTTCATCTTCAAATAGGAGAGGATAGGAATTATAACAGGGCTTTTCGATCGAGAGTCTGAGTATCGAACCAGATTGGTTGCCTGGTTGTTTGATGAAAGAGCTGTTGTGGCCGGCAACAGCCACGTTCAGTGAAAAACCGTTTTTGTCGACCGTGAAGGGTTTTGGTTGGGTCTCCGAGCGCTGAGCTGGGCCAGGCAGTAACAGCCTGGGAAGCGCGTGCCGCCGGTGCCATTGCAGCAGTACTGGAGCAGGCAGGTGCAAGACGGCCAACGGAAGCTGCGCGAACACTTATTAACTTCATTCGCGGTTTTGAGCTGGAGCGACTGGTTAACACGAACTTGAGTGTTACTGATTTCAAGAGACGGTTGATGCCGTTGTTGCAGGCACTGTGCCAGTTGGAGTGAGGGGCGGCGCTTCTTCTAGGGCATGTAAGGCGTTGCCGTGGGGCCTAGCTGTGTTCGAATGACCGACTGCGCCATTTCGACAAACTCACAAAGCATTGGGCGTGTTTCTCGTGGGTCGATAATATCCTCGATATTGAATGCTTCAGCTGTTCTAAATGGCGAAGCCAGCTCATTGAGCTGCGCTTCAATTTCCGCCTGTTTCGCAGCCGGGTCGTCCGATTCTGCAATAACTCTTCGGTAGGCTGCTGACACACCACCAGAGATGTGCATTGAGCCCCAATGCCCCGAGGGCCAGGCCACCCGTTTAAACATTCCGCTGGGTCTATCATGGCATTGACCCGCGACTCCATAAAGTTGTCTGGTAATAATTGATATCCAGGGCATTTGCGTGCGTAAAGTGGTAGTGACAAGTTTTGCGCCTGCCCTCAAAATTCCCTGGGCTTGCTGGTCTGGTCCTGAGTTAAATCCTGGTTCATCAGCAAAATAGACCATAGGAAGGTGAAAGGTGTCACACAGTTGCAGAAACCGAATAACCTTGGTGCCTGCTGCCACATCTGTTGACCCACCGTTTCTTTTTGGGTTGTTGATCATTACACCGACGGGATAACCATTTACTCTCGCCAGGCCCAGCATTCTTGAACGACCATAGTGAGGCGCTATTTCAAAAAAAGAGTTCGTGTCGAGAACCGCATTCAATATTTTTCCTGGATCATAAATCTCCCGTTTGTTGCGTGGAATAGCAGAAAGTAACGATTCTTCCCGCCGTTCAATGTCATCGTCACACGTTACCCTCGGCGGCATTTCCCAGACATTGGCAGGTAAATAACTTAAAAAAGTTCGGATCATCTCAAAGGCTTCTTCTTCGCTATTAGCCAGATTGTCAATCACACCGGCCAAATAGACTTGAGAGCGCTCATCACCGAGGTCTTCTTTCGTGATATCAATGCCAAGCGCTGCTTTGACCACAGGGGGCCCGCCGGGAAACACCTGGCTTATACCTTTTACCATCAGATTGAAATGAGCCAGGCAGGCATCGACTGCGGGTAAACCTGCGACACTACCCAGTGCCGCCGAAACAACGGGTACTTCGCAGAGCAGATTTTCAATACCAGGTGTAACCGGGTTGGTTGGAATATAGGTCCGCCCTATTTGCTCAAAAGTCTTTACGCTGCCACCACTGGCATCAAGTAGCCGAATGTAGGGCAATCGATAATCTCGCGCCATGTTTTGTGCATGCCCGGATTTGTTTCCGATGGTTGCATCACTGGCGCCTCCGCGAACTGTAAAATCACCGCCGTTGAGCACAACCTTGCGGCCATTGAGTCGGCACTGACCAATGATCGTATTGGACGGCTGGACATGCTCCAACTCGCCATTGTTATAAGTCGCCGAGCCAGCAAGTTTGCCTATCTCCTGGAACGAATTCTCATCGCAAAGAAGCTTGAGACGCTCCCGAATAGTTAGTTTGCCGCGCTCATGCTGGACATTAACCCCGACTTCACCGCCCATCTTTTCGGCCATGGTGTTTCGTCGGTTCAACTCGTCGATCTCAGGTTTCCATACCATTTTGCTGTTCCTCTTAAGTTGGAGGTGCGTTAAAAATTATGTTGTCATTCTCTAAATCGGTAATCGATTCAGTGTCGTAACCCAGCCATGAGCCTAATACTTCATGATTGTTTTCACCCAGACCAGGACATGGCACCCATTCGTCGCGGTGTATGCCATTCATTTGTATGGAGTTGCCAGGCATTGGTGTGTTGAACTTTTCGAATGGCACAAAGAAGCCCCGGGCATTGACCTGGCTATCCGAGGTGATGTCCGGTGTTGTATTGACGGGACCTGAAGCGATGCCCTTACTTTGCAGATATTCCGTTGCCTCTGTGTTGGTGTATTGACCGGACCAGTTGGCAAGGCTCTCATCAATGCTGTCTTGATCACTTATACGACTTGCAAGATCCATTTTCGGATCAAGCCCATTGCCAATGATCTCGCAGAGCTGCTGCCACTGCGTATCGTTTTTACATGCGATTGATATCCACTTATCGTTTCCTTTAGAGCGATAGATGCCATGTGGTGCCATACCAGGATGTCGATTACCTATACATTGAGGAGCGTTGCCTAGTTGTTCGTCGACTAGCCAGGGACCACTATAAGTGACACCACCTTCATGGAGAGACATCTCGATTAAATCCCCTTGCCCTGTTCGGTCGCGCTGCACTAATGCTTCCGTCACTGCGGCGGCAGCGTGAGTTGCACCAATGGGGTCCATCAAAGCCATTGCTGAGTTACGTGGCTCATCCGGGCTGTATCCCAACATATTGGTTAAGCCGGATAGTGGTTCGACCGTCGGGCCAAACGCAACACGATCACGATAGGGCCCGCTCATCCCGTAACCTGGCATGCTCACATAAATGATTCGTGAATTGATAGATTTTAGAACCTCATAACCCAGCCCCATTGCGGGCATTGCCCGAGCGCTGAAGTTCTCAATAACCACATCAGCAACGGCAACAAGCTCAAGGAAGAGATCGCGAGCCCGCGCTTGCTTCAAATCAAGGCAGAGACTCTTACGGTTGCGATGAAGTTTTACGAATATCGCATTCACATTCCATGGCTCATCTCCCGGCTCTCCACCAATCCAGCCGCCGAGGGGCTCGTGCGGGAACTCGCGTGGTCCACGACCATAGGGTGCTTCAATTTTAACCACTTCTGCACCAAGGTCTGATAAAAATCTAACGCCAAGTGGTCCGGCCCAGACGTGTGTCAGGTCCAGAATCTTGATTTTTCCAAGGGGCTGATCAATCAAGAGTCCGTTATCCCATAACTAATTGCTGCATCGGCCGGGAGTTCAGATGTTAATGCCCTCGATAGTCGGCTGTGTAAATGATAACTGCCCCGCGGAAGGCGAACTGTTTCGCCCTCCAGTTCCAGTTCCTGCCAGAAATCTCTTGATGCTAAATGCGGATCAGAAAGGATAGCTGCAAAAGTTTGCACCACGCCAAGGGGAATGCGAGAGATTTCAGCACGTTCCACGCACTCTGATGTCGTCCATGTAGCAATGACGTCTGCTGTCATTTGATAGAGAAGCATTCGGTTTTCGATTCTGAGATCGTTGTTTTCAAAACGTTCGTCGATCAACAGCTCTGGCAGGTCGATAAAAACTGTAAATGCGTCCCAGAATGCAAGAACAATGTTGATGTAAATCCAACCACCGTCAAGTGTTTTGAATAGATTGCTAGGCACAACGAAATAAAAATCACTGCCGTGTCGTTCACGTATCTGACCGGCACAATGCCACCGTACACTGGTGAATTGTGTCAGCGAAAGCACCGTCTCTAGCATGCTGACGTCGATTACATCAGCTTGATCAGCATGCAGGCAAGCGACTGCCGCAGCATAGGCAATTGCGCCACTTTGAAATTCCAGATAGTGACCCGGTAACGTAAGGGGAGTGCGATTGGCATCACCCATAAGATGGGTATACCCACCCATCGCCAGCAAGGTGGAAGGCGTTGCCTGCCAGTTTCTTTTCGGCCCTGTTTTACCAAAAGGTGTGATAGCCACCTTGATCTTTGTCTCCCAGTCTTCGAACCCTAACTGGATGAGCTCATCCGCAGTGTTGGCTTCACACACAACAACATCGGCCGCATCAGCATACTGGGCGATGTCGCACGGGTTAGATAAGGCGAGGCACCGTTTGTTCGTATGAAGAAATCCATCCATCGCCTCAGGACTTGCCCAGGCAGGCGTGGCTGACGCCAGGTCGATCCTTAACACTTCTGCTTCTTGACGGGCGAAGAGACGCCCAAAGTATCCAGCACTAAAAGCGCCTATCTCCAGTACTTTAATCATGATGAGATGTGCTGCTGTGGTCTTTCAATAATTCATCACCCCGGAATTCAACGCGAACCATATCTTTTAGCCCAGAAATGAGGGTGCCGATATACACGGCTGTTTATGCAAGAAGTTGATTATTCCTACTATTCTATTCAATTGTATGATTCTTGACGACTTAACGAAACATGCGGAATCCACCTCCGATAATCACAATAGTCCACAGGGAAAGTTATCTGGATGGTTTATGACAGGCTACAGGGGAAGGGAGATGAGGATAGGAATTATAGCAGGGCTTTTCGATCGAAAGTCTGAGTATCGAATCAGATTGGTTGCCTGGTTGTTTGATGAAAGCGTGGAGCGGAATGACGATTAGTGGTTAAACGCTACCAAGTTTTTTGTTGTTTGTGGTTATTGGCTGACCTGGTGATGGGCGATTAGCCAACATAATTTTCTGTTGGCGTAGGGATAAATGCGCTGCCATGGTTTCAACCATCAGCTAGCGGCAAAGAGATCGTTTTTCGGCCCTTGCCCCGGCCTTTGCCGGCGGCTTAACTGGGTGTTCAGGCTGTAGAAAAACCTCCTAACCGTTGCCCCCCTGATATACTGTTGGCATGAAAATCTGGATATACATCATGCCCAACTATCGCAATGACGATTATAGTCAGTGCCGCTTAATCGCGGTTAATCTTGAAGAACAACTCGTCCCAGGTACTTTCGAGTACACGCTTCACTATTTGGTTGAGCACTATTTGGATCTGTCTGACTTCGATGCAGATTACAAGAATGATGGCGTGGGTAGGCCCGCGTATCATCCTGGTGTCTTGCTGCGAATCGTACTGTTCGCTTATTCACGTGGCATCTTCACTTCACGTCATAAGAGCAATATCACGGATAACGAAAGCGCGACCATGAAGACCAGCCACGGCGTGATCCAGGGATACAATGGCGTGAGTGCAGTCGATAAGAAGCATCAGATGATTGTAGTTACAGAGGTTTATGGAGCCGGCCCGGAACAACAGACGCTGATACCTATGTTCAATAGCATCCAAGATTGTTATGAACGACCTGGCGTTCCGTTACACCTTTCAAATGGCGAGATCATTGTCACGGCAGACACAGGCTTCGCCAACGAAGCGAACATGAAGCACTGTCACGACAACAAGATTAATGCTTACATCCCTGACAATCAGTTTCGTTCTCGTGACCCTCGCTTCACCGATCATCTGAAGCCTGCTTCGCGCAAGCGGAAGACGATGCACAAACCCACTTACCTGGTGAGTGCCTTTCACGACGATCCGGTAGCTGACACTTGCCGGTGCCCAGCAGGAAAATCACTGAGGTTAGTTAACGTCGGGCGGGATCAACATGGGAACACGAAAGCCTTCTTTGAGGGGCGACTAACGGATTGTCGTGTCTGTGAAAAGCAACAACAGTGTATGCGTAACGGCGAAACTGCTGATGATCTTTCAGGGCATGGTCGGCAAGTGTCCTTTATGAAGGAGAAAAAGGCTTCCTGTACGGAATGGATGCGGCATCGTGTGGATACGGACGAAGGAAGAGCGATCTATGGTCATAGAATGCATGTGGTGGAACCGGTATTTGGGAATATCGAGTCGAACAAGGGTTTGAACCGGTTTACCTTGCGAACCAGCGAGAAGGTGAGATCACAGTGGCAATTGTTTAGCCTGGTGCACAACATTGAGGATTTGTAACGTATAACGGGATAGGTTACAATCCCTAAGTGATCAGATCCTACAAACATAAAGGTATCGAAAAGTTTGTTCGTTCGGGCAGCACGGCAAGAATTCGAAACGAACATGCCAAACGCTTGAGGCTGATCTTCGGTCGCTTAGAAGCTTCAACTGAGCCAAGAGATATGAACTTGCCAGGATTACGACTCCAAGAGCTCAAAGGTAAGGACAAAGGCCGCTGGTCAGTATGGGTTAGCGGTAACTGGCGAGTCACATTTAGATTCGAAGGCATTGATGCCGTCGAAGTCGACTACGAGGACTACCACTGATGAATATGCATAATCCTCCCCATCCTGGAGAGATCCTTCGAGAACTGTGCCTGGAACCTTTAGATGTTACGGTGACAGCCGCCGCAGAGGCATTGGGTGTCAGTCGAAAAACGCTATCTGCGATATTGAATGGTCGCGCAGGGATAAGCCCTGAAATGGCTATTCGATTAGCTAAGGCTTTTGATACGACGCCTGAAAGCTGGATGAATCAGCAGATGCAGTATGACCTCTGGCACGCGAAGAATAGTCTTGGTGACGTTAGGGTTAAACGATTGGCCGTCGCCTAACATGCTTCTATGGACTCCCTCGTCAATAGTAAGCGCCTAATTATTTTTTCGTCCATAGCAAACCCTCACTCACTGTAGAGTGATAATCCATATCTTTATCCCTTAACCAATACGTTACTTGATGTATTCCGGTTGCATGCGTCATTGTTGGTGCGATTACTAACGAGGCTGGGTTGGAAGCGGCCAATATTGGTCACATTGATATTCAGGATGACCATACGCTGGTGGAGCTGCCTTCGGGCATGCCAAGGGGCGTTTTCCTGAATCTTAAAAAAGCCTGGGTATGTGGCAGACGATTAAATATAGCCAAGCATGATCGGCATGCAGGAAAGAAAGAGGGGAGTCGAAAAGAAACGAGTGGTGTAGCCTCGGAAAATAAGCGGGATGGTAACCGTGCTAGCAGTAATGAAGCGAATTCTCGTGAGGAAATTCTGAAGAGAAAACCGCGTAAATCTAAAGCTGAAAAGAAAAAGATAGAAAAAAAACAGGAACAGAAAAAGCTTAAGAAGCGAAAGTCCAACGCTGCTGGTATTTAATCGACGGAAGCGTCCAATGGATTCGATCCTCCATTGGACTATTAGTTTGTGATGAATTTCTCACTCAACTGAGTGTTTTAGTGATTTTTCGAAGTGAAAGATTCAACACTATTCAGGCACACGGTTCAATTGCCGATTGACAGCGGGTGATGCCTGGGTGAACAATTGTGATCTGGTTGATAATGGGTATCTTTATGCTGCAACTCGATCATATTATCTACGGAAGTCTCGATCTGGAATTGGGATTTGAATTTGTCGAAGCGCTTACCGGCGTCAAGCCGGTTTATGGCGGTATTCACCCTGGTCAGGGTACTCGGAATGCCCTCATGTCACTCAATAATCGTCAGTACCTTGAAATAATGTCACCGGATTCTCAACAATCTGTTGTGAGTCCATTTTTTGGGGAAAACGCTACGGCGGGAATCAAAACCTGGGCCGTGGGTTCAAGTGATCTGAATCGGCAGGCTGATGATGTGCAAGTGCAATCGGGCCAAGGTGCGATGAACGCACAACTGGATACCCCACAGGGTGAAGTGGAGGTTTTCTAGATGAAAAAGTACGGTCTGTTAGTCGTATTTTTTCTCACGATCAGTACGCAGCTAGAAGCAAAAGATCGTTACGCTTTGATCGTCGGTGTGTCGAAATATCCGTTCCAATCTGAGGGTTTTAACCTGGTGGGTCCAAGGAATGATGCCTTGTTGATCTATGATTATTTACAAACCAGAGACTTTCAAACAAACAATATCAAATTGCTCACGGAGGATCATCAAGCCGCGATTGAACCGACACGAGGTAATATCCTGTCCAGCCTGGAATTGTTGGTCGAAGAGACGAAGGCAGGAGACTTCCTCTACCTTCATTTTTCTGGTCACGGCTCCCAACAACCTGCCAGACACGTCGGGACTGAAATTGATGGTCTTGATGAGATTTTTCTCCCGGCAGATACCAAACAATGGAATCACGATACGCAGTCTGTTGAAAATGTCCTCACTGACGATGACGTCGCCTATTATGTCGATGCATTTCGGACCAAGGGCGTATTTGTTTGGATCGTTTTTGATAGCTGCCACTCCGGCACAATGACCAGGAGTCAGTGGCAAACTCGAAAAATACCAGCTGACAGTTTGGGTGTACCAATACAGACACTTCTGCAAACGAGAGGTGTCAATATGGAGAAAAGCACTTCGCTTCAGTTAGCCGACAATAATAAGCCAGGTGGGTATGTCGCTTTTTTTGCGGCGCAAACCACCGAAGAGACACCAGAGATAAATTTACCCAAGAATTCTCAACAAAGTAAACGGTATGGCTTGTTTACCTATAATCTGATGGAAACCTTAAGCAAGTATCCGCATGCATCTTACCAACAAGTGGCAGAAAAAATTCTACAGAATTACTCAGCACAACCCTGGTATGGCACAACGCCCATGTTTATCGGCAGTTCATTGGATGATGGGGTTTTTGGAGAGCCGAGGTCGCAGAATTCTGATCCGCAGTGGAAAATCAACCGATCAACACAAGGATATGAAATACCATCAGGATACCTGCATGGTGTTACCAGAGGTTCGATACTGGCTGTTATGGCGAAACCCACCGACAAATTAAGTCTTGCCCATGGATTTGTGCACGTAGTGAAAAGCCATAGTGCCTTCAGTATGGTGGAACCCATCAAGTATCAATTAGGGGATAAAAAATTCGCTGAATTGACGCTGCTTCCTGATTTCTCTTATGCCAGGTTGGTGGAAACGCAGGCGATATTTGAGTTGGCTATTGCGGAGATTCCGAATAAGGACATAACGCGTCGGAGCAAAAATAAGGGTAAGTCACTGATTAAGTCCCTGCGTAAAGATGGTGTTGAGCCGATTGCGCTTCGCTGGGTTGGGAGTAGTGATCATGCGGACATTCGTTTTTTCAATACTGGCGATGAGCTTGTACTTTTAACTGACAGTGAAGACTTGCCCTGTCCATTTGGTGCTTGTGATGAAAAAGCGAAACGCAAAACTTATATGCGCATAGCGCTAGATCAATCAGAGCCTTTGCTTAAAGAGCAATTAGAAAATAATCTGCGTACAATAGCGCGTGCGTTAAATCTAATGCGCCTTGGAACCGTTCTTGAGGGAGAAGGTCTCGTTTCTTCATTGAATGTTGTCAGGGCAGGCAGTGGTGATCTTGATAAGTTTGACCGCACTGACATTCCTACTTTGTTCGAAGGCGATTCTGTGTCTTTGTATCTTGCTAACTATCTGGAAGAGCCGCTTGATATCACGGTATTGTTTATTGGTGCAGACTACCGCATCGACGTGGTGTTTCCGAGAGGTAATCAGTTCAATCGATTTATGGAGGAAGAAGAAATCACCTTGGAAGTAGGTAAGATTAATACCTTCTCGACCGGCATGGAACGTCTTGTAGTGATCAGTTCATGGGCAGAGACCGGCGCCAGTGCCGCGAAATACAATTTTCTGGCGCAGAGTGGTATTCAGCGAACACGCGGCGTGGCACGAAATCCAGGACTGATTCAGATGCTGGAGAGAGCGGGTTTTGGTCAGCCAGATAAATCGAAAAAAACCAGGGGTGTGATGCCTATTGAGGATAGCTTACGCAGTCAGGGCAGTATTCATACCATTCCCTGGATGACGTCCAATGCGAACTAGTCTAGGGACTCGTGACTAAGGGCTAGGGATGAGGATAGGAATTATAACAGGGCTTTTCGATCGAAAGTCTGAGTATCGAACCAGAACGATTGCCTGCTTGTTTTATGAAAGAGTGTAGCGGTATGACTACAGTGGTTAAACGCTACCAGGCAGTTACTGCTAATATGCGATCAAATATAAATGTTCTCCTTGATAAAGTTTTGGTTCTTCAAATGCTGAGTTCACTGATCGACAGAACCAAAATTTTCAGGGTATTTTTAGCCTTCTTTAACCTTCTGTGTTTATTGTTTCTAGCTATGAATAGTGCCGCAGATGACGATGGCACTTGGAAATACAGTCTTACGGGTGGAGGCACTGCAACTATCACAGGGTGTAAACGTCGTTGCCCAGCCGAATTAGTGATACCGGATACCATTAACGGCTATAGCGTGACCAGCATAGGAGTTAATGCTTTCGAGCAGAACGAGTTAACCAGCGTCACCATTCCTGACAGCGTGATCAGTATTGGACTGCGGGCTTTCGTTGGGAACCAATTAACCAGCGTCACCATCCCTGACAGCGTGACCAGTATTGGCCTTCAGGTTTTCTGGGCTAACCAGTTACCCAGCGTCACCATTCCTGACAGCGTGACCAGTATTGGCGATTATGCTTTCGGGGGCAACAAATTAACCAGCGTCATCATACCTGACAACGTAACCAGTATTGGCGATCAGGCTTTCATGCTAAACAAGCTAACCACAGTTCATTTCGTTGGTAATCGACCAGCAACATTGGACAAAGCCTCGTTTTGGAATAAAGATAAGAAGCACCGCACTAACGCTATTACAAACATCACCTACTGCTCCACTGCAAGCGGTTGGCCCGGTGCGGCAATCGCCGGCATTCAACCGGCAGGTATAGCTTGCGGCGAAAATGAGCCTTCGTCTTACCTTTTTGGCGAACTCGGGCCTAGTGGTGAGGTGAAAGCGCTGATGGAATTGAAAGCGCTGATGGAATTAACGCCAGTAACCGCGGCGGAACAAGTAGAAGCATCCAATCAAACAACTCAAATGAGGCGGAAAACGGAAACGACCCCGCCTACCATCACCCTTCAAAGAGGCGTGAGTATCGTATCGACTGCGCGACACACGGTCTATGGTCAGGCGATAGACCCTTCGGGTGTGGCTATAGTTGAGGTTAATGGGAAGGAAGCAACGCTGGATTCAAAAGGTAATTTCACCGCCAATATACTGCTTACTCCCGGTAGCAATTCCATACAGATTGTAGCGATCGATAAGTACGAGAACCAAGCAATCAAAACCATAGTGCTAACACGGGAGCAGGGGCAGACAGCGTCAGCACCGCGACCGATACAACAAACACTGAACACCGGTAAATATCATGCGCTGATTATTGGCGTTGAAGATTACCAGCATGATTCGATCGAGGATCTTGCAGAGCCGTTGAAAGATGCCCAAAAGGTCAAGCAGATACTGCAAAACACCTACACTTTTGACCCACGTGATGTTCGACTGCTGTCCAGTCCCAAGCGCGATGAAATACTAGATGAACTGGATAGGTTGAGTAATACATTAACCGAACAAGACAATCTGTTGATCTTCTACGCCGGGCACGGTTACTGGGATCCTAAGAACAAACAAGGATATTGGCTGCCCAGTGATGCGCGGGAGAATCGCCGCAGGGACTGGATATCCAATAGCACCATTGTCGATTACCTGAGCAGTATCAAGTCAAAACATACCTTATTGATTTCAGATGCCTGTTTCAGCGGCGGTATATTCAAAACAAGGAGTGCATTTTCTGAGACTCCAGACCATGATACCAACGCCCTTTACGACCTACCGAGTCGCAAGGCAATGACCAGCGGCACATTAAGACTAGTACCGGACAGAAGTGTGTTCGTTGAGTATATGGTCAAGCGGTTATCCAACAATCCGGATAAGTATCTCTCGTCGCAAGATCTTTTTACTCGTTTCAGGAAGGCAGCGGCTAACAATAGCCCGATTGAAGGCCTTGTCCCACAGTGGGGAGAGGTTCAGCGAGCGGGTGATGAGGGCGGCGACTTCATCTTCGTGAGACGTTAATACTTGCAGGTATATTGCTATCTGTGCACGTCTGCGTGGCTCAGGCACCTGCGGGCAAGGTCAATAGTCTCCTATGAGTAAGGTGCAGTCTGTAGGCCAGAGGCTGAAGTCTTTGTGCGATAGGGTTATCAGGTAATATACCAAAAGTTAGCGTTCGATTTTTCTTGCCACTATTCAATCATGTTGACTATAGTCATATGACCTGTCCGGCCGTGGAAAGCACAGATGAAAGCAAGCCTTTGCTGCACCCTCTTTTTTATGATTTTGCACTTATCACCCAGTGTGGTAGGGGCAGCAAACAGAGGCCTTGAACTAAAGAGCATCGTGCTCGAAAACGGCAATGAAGTGCCGCTCTATGGTAAAAGCTATGCCCTGCTTATTGGTAGCAGTGACTATCAGAATGGCTGGACACCTTTGCCGGGCGTTGTCGCTGATATTCAGGCTGTTAAGGAAGTACTTGAAACGCACAAGTTTCATATTACCGAAGTGATGAACCCCACACGTGAACAACTGTTAGCTGCATTTGACGAGTTCCGGCGCCGGTTCGGTAATAAGGCGGAAGACAGGCTGGTGATTTATTACGCAGGGCACGGCCATTCACTAACGGATCCACTTATCGGGGAAGCCGGTTACATTGTCCCCGTCGAAGCACCCTTGCCTGGTGATGATATGGACGGTTTCCTCTATAGCGCAATCGATATGGAAGAGATACGGTCACTGGCAAAACGTTTTCGAAGCAAACATGCGTACTTTGTTTTTGATTCCTGTTTTGCCGGGACCATTTTCCGCTCACGGGCAGCGAGCGTACCGGCCTACATAAGCGATATGACCGGCAATCCTGTGCGGCAATTTCAGACAGCCGGAGATGCGAACGAAGTCGTCCCGGACGTGAGCATCTTTCGGCGCTATTTTGTACGCGCTTTGCAGGGTGAGGCAGATGTTGATGGTGATGGGTATATTCTCGCTTCGGAGATTGAAAACTATCTCAAGCGATATGTCATTGGAGATACCAATGGCCTGCAACACCCGCGCGGCGGAAAAATGATGGATCCTAGATTTAATGAGGGCGATGTTGTATTTGGCGTTCCTGAAGGTCGCAGGCGGGCGTCCCCGTCAACAGCACCTACGGCGGTAACAACATCTGTCATAGCATCAGCAACAGAATCAGTCACAGCGTCTTCACCTATTATTCCTGTGCTGCAGATACATGCCGAACCTGAGACTGCTGCGCTGTACTATGAGCAGGGCCTAAATTCTCTACTCGGGAAAAACACCCCATATGATATGGCGCTCGCCAGCCGCGCTATGACGCGGGCTGCCGAAGCCGGGCATGTACAAGCCGCCGCGATATTAGCCGATATGTATTACAGCGGCGCCGATGGCTCAGGCATTGATTTTGACCAAGCCTGGCAAATGCTGCAAAGGCCTGCCCAAGAAGGCGACCTATTTGCCTTATCCCTTAAAGCTAAAATGCAACACCGAGGAATTCCTGCTGCAGGTGGCGTGCAAGCAGTTGATCAGGGCAAGCTCGACCTAGAGACGCTGGCTCCAGCGATTATCCAGGGAGCGGAATCAGGAGACCCCCTGCTCGCATCTGTTGCTGGTTACATTTATCACATCCCCCCCCGGCGATATTAAAAAAGCCATGTCGTTATTCACGCAAGCAGCTGAAGTAGGCAACCCTCGCGCAATGACTGCACTGGCATCTGCATATGCGAGTCAAAAAACCGCGGAAGAAACCAGATTGGCCATCGAATGGTACGAGCGCGCCATCGAGTTGGGTGATGCGAGCGCATTTGCCGGGCTGGGCGCGATGTACATGATGCACCCCGACCTCGTTGATAAACCTAAAGCAATACGTTTATTTAAAAAAGGCGCGCAGCTGGGCGATTCCAACGGCATGAGACAACTGGGCCTGGCACATCTCATGGGGCATGGCGTTACAAAGGACGGGGTGGTTGCGATCAGTTGGTTTCGCAAGGCTATTAAACTCAATAACTCTCAGGCAATTGTAAACCTGGGAAGAATGTATGCCTCAGGTGAGGGTGTAACGCGTGATTTCAACGAAGCCTTTCGATTAATGCAAGAAGCGGCAGCGAGGGATCAAACTGACGCCATGAATTATTTGGCTGACGCGTACTCCCGTGGTGTGGGCGTTCCTGTTGATCGAAAGCAAGCATTGGTATGGGTAACTAAAGCTGCAGAAATGGGAGACCCGTGGGCGAAAGCCAATCTCCCTTACTTCCAGCAGTTTCAATGACACGCAATGATCGCCGAGATGAGTTTCACGTTCAATACCTACGCTAGCAAAGAGGGTCTCGGGTTGGTCATGCACGACCGGGACGACCCGGCAATTCAGGCGTTGGCCAAAGCCTGATCACAGACGCTGATCAATTTTGCTCGCAGCGGCAACCCCAACGACGGTGGCCTGCCGCAGTGGCCAGCGTACAATGAGACCGAACGACAATCGCTGGTGCTGGATTTACCGAGCTATATTGTCGGTGCAGAACTTGATGTCCAGAATCGCACGCGATGGGGTGATCTTTTTCCATGATGGCATCACCAGAAGTAGATGGGGTGAACATTGAATCAGGGATCTTACTGCCTCTTGACAGGATGTATCTGTCCCGATGACATATATCAGCTACCTAGAATTTCTTCGAGGGCATAGAGCGTCTTCTGAGGAATTTGTTCCAGTGGGTAATACCTTGATATTGTATCGAGAGCTACCTGGTAGCTGGTTACATTTAAGAAACGAAGCAGGTATCTGATGTCTGCTTCGTCATGAAATTCTGCACCCAGACGCATCGCAAGGCATTTCATAGCCAGCAGGTACTCGGGACTCGCTGTCATGACCTTTAGGTTAGAGAGTTCCGCGAATGGTAGGTAGTCGCCGTGCTCGCTCAAGAACCCCTTTACTGCGTCGTTTAACCAATCTTCAGAAAGGTCATTGCCTGCGGCAACGCGCCCGGCTGCTTCTCGAACCGCCTTCACAGGTTGGAAGAAAGCATCAAGATCTCTGGTGCTGTTCCTTGCATTGTAAACAATGCACATAACCGCCCCGCCAACCAGGTAGAGCTCACCTGAAACTTCGTCCTGCTGAAGTTCCGCGTTCAGCAATTCAAGAAGCTTGCCAATGTCAGCGCGATCAAGTGCCATCAGACTCTGTCACCGAGTGTGCTATCCACAAAAAGGTTACGTCGACGAAAAGGTGCGGGTGATTTCGTAAGCAAGTGAAGTCGCAAGCTTTTCAGTTCTGATGCAAACCAGGGATACGGTAGTGGTGTAACCGTTCGTGCCCAGAACGGAATCTGTATACCTTTGTTCGCGCAGGCCTGCTCGACCATTGCGGCGACGTAGTTAGACGCTAGTGAGTCGAGGGCAGTGTGGTCAGTAGTGCGTACTGCTTCTTCAAGGGCTTTTCCGGAAAGTGACTGGAGAAAATCGTGGATCTCCGCGAGCATATGCGAGCGTGAGTCCAGGCCGATCCCTGGCTTGTTGATCAGGTGCTGAAATTTATCTGCATCAGGCGGAAGAAGTTTGGCGAGCACCCAACTGGAGACATCTTCCCCTGCAAGTGACGCCTGCTTTTTTATCTGCGTTTTTTGTTCGGGACTGACCCGTATTTGCAGTTGTTGAGATTTTGCCATAGGGGCATCCTACCCTTTGCTGACAGTGTGTCAATACGTTGTATTGACACACTGTTGTGCCAACAAAGCCAACAAAGCCAACAAAGCCAACAAAGCCAACAAAGCCAACAACCCCAGCAAGAGCATCAAGCTTGGTCCTGACCCCTAACCTGTGAGAATTGTTCATCGAAATGTGATGATCGCTGGCTGGATAGCCAAATTGCAGTAGCGAATCCTGGGCAGCCGGGGACGGTACGTGTTCTGAGGAGAAGTGAAGCCGCCGAATCAATAAGCTCTTGAGCGGTGGGCGACGCGAACAATGTGGATGATCAACACATCGTTCAATACCTCATAGATAGCACGAAAATTACCTTGCATCACGCGGTAGTAGTCTTGTCCAGCGAGTTTCTTGCAGCCTGGACCAAAAGGGTCCATAGCCAGGGCATCAATTGTTTTAAGAATGCGTTTTACGTCTTTTTTGGGGATACCGCGCAAATCTTTAGCAACAGATCGTTTGAAACGAATCTCATAACTTGCCATGTTTCTTCAGATCTTTGCGAAGCGCTTCATAGGTAATGACAGGCTCTGATATTCGATTTTGAATTTCAGCGAGATCCTCCTGGTCTTCAGCCAGCAGTTGCCGAGCCGATTCATCAATCAGCTCTGAGATTGAAACGTGGGTTACTCCGCTGCTGCAGGGGCGATGAATGGCCCCGATGCACTGATGTGGCTAGGCATTCTTTATGCCGTCGTCCCTACCGCGGTCTTTGTCATTGCCTTCTATCTCTGTATCACCTGGCCTTTGACCGCTCCCGTGCACGAGCGGCTACAACGACAGGTGGAAAGAAAGCAGCTGCGATTAGCCAAAAAGGCTGGTTGAAAGCCGGCGGTCGGGCGTTATGGCTAAGCGCCCGGTCAGGTCTATAATTGAGTTGTGTGATTACTTCGAGATCGAGCCTGGGGAGGTGCTAAAAAGCGTGTGAAGTCGGGCGCAATTTGGGCTCGGTTTGGGCACAAAGAGTCGCGAGAGGAAAGACCCGCACAAAGGGATCTTCTCGCTGCCTGAGGCAGTGCGCAGGTTGGCTACAAGGCAACGCTATGTAATGGCCGGATCATCTTACGCGATGACGAGTTCACCGGTACGCCACTAGCCGATGAAGTAAAGCGAGAACCAAGATACAAGTTTACTTAAATGAGAGAAAAGTAGGGCCGCACACCAACCCTCAGTACAAACGTTAGATCAATTGAATTGTTTGAACTTCGCAGCGCGAGAGCAGCACTTTCCAGACGGAACCTGGCTTAGGTCAGATACGTCGTCGAGCGTCCCTGCATCGAGCACATTTTCGAGGTAAAAGGGGGGAAGGTTCATTCATCCGCCTTTTTTCATTACCCTCTTACCGCTGGCTGAATCTGTTCAAGTTCTTCCTGCAACGCATGTTCTGCGTACCACAGATCATGATTTTGTTGCATTCGTAACCATAGCCCAGGACCATTACCGGCGAGCCTGCCAATCCTCAGCGCCATCTCTACCGTGATCGGGTGCGTGCAACCTAAGATACGATGTAGTTGCTGGCGTGACACGCCCAGCCTACGAGCCGCTTCGCTCACCGATAATTGTAATTCCGGCAATACATCCTCCCGTAGAACTTCCCCAGGGTGGACTGGAGTACGTTTTAGTGGTCTTTTAACACGATATTCCGCCATGACTCTGCCTCAATGATATTGCTCGAGGTCAACTCTAAATGCCTCGCCCTCTTTCCATTCGAATGTGATACACCATGGTCCGTTTACATGAATGGAGTAACGTTGCGGTCTACCGCGCAACGGATGAAAGTCGAATCCAGGCACGTTTAACTCCAATAATGATGCGCACTGATCCATGACCTCTAAACGGCGAACACACCGAGCGTGTAGTTCCGACTTGACCCGACGACTGCGACCTTGTTCAAACAGTTCAGAAAGACCTTTGTGCCGGAAGCTGACAATCATGAGGAAGAGTGTAGCATAATGTGCTACAGTGTCAACTGATGTGTTACAGGCGGTCCTTGAGGCTGCTAGATTCCCATATCCATAAGCTAAGTCCTTGAAAAATCGTTTGTGATAATTTGAATGGAGGATAGTAATTATAACAGGGCTTTTCGATCGAAAGTCTGAGTATCGAACCAGAACGATTGCCTGGTTGTTTGATGAAAGAGTGGAGCGGAATGACGATTAGTGGTTAAACGCTACCAAGTTTTTTGTTGTTTGTGGTGATTGGCCGACCTGGTGATGGGCGATTAGCCAAGGTGCTTTTCTGTTGGCGTAGGGAGAAATGCGCTGCCGTGGTTTCAACCATCAGATAGCGGCAAAGAGATCGTTTTGCGGCCTTTGCCGGTGCACAGCATCAGGGGGCGCGCGTTGCCTCAGATGCGCCAGCGACCACATTCCGCAGGACGGTACTTGACCCCCAGCGTCCAAACCCGTTTAAGAGAGCCGCATAAACAGCGGGCTACCGCGTATATCCCATCAGCTCCTTTTCGTCGTGGATTGCAAGCCCACAGATTCTGTATGGTTGGAAGTCATCCCCTGCCTACCAATATCCGACCAGTTCAATCCGAAAAAATCAGACGACCCGGGATCGCAGACAACGTCGTGATTCAGGGAACCTTCGATCTATCTATTCTCCATGCTAACTGCTTACATCTCTTGGGGACAATCTCTGGCTCGCTCTCCCCTTGCAGGTAACACCACGGATAGTTACACTATACCGTATACTGTAATATCGACAGCAGATGATAACGAGCCTCAAGGGTAAGGTTGCCAAAGACATCTGGACGACCAATCAATCCAAGACCTTACCTAGAGACCTCTGGATGCGAGCCAAAGCGCTACTGACGATCATGCATTCAACTACTACGCTTGACGATCTTCGGATAGAAGGAGAGCCACCGAGCATTCGGCTTCACAAGTTGCGTGGTGCCCGGCGGGATTATTGGAGTGTCACAATCAAACTGCCATGGTGCATTACATTCAAATTCAAGAACGGCGAGTTTTCAGACGTGGTGATTGAAAACTACCATCGAGGATAAATATGATTAACAACCCTCTACCTCTACATCCTGGCAAAGTGCTGGCCGAAGTTTATATGGCCGAGATGGGACTCAACCAAACGGATCTAGCAAAACTTTGTGGATGCTCTCCTCGCAAGATCAACGAGATCGTCAACGGCAAACGAGGTATTTCGCCCACGTTTGCTATTGTTCTCGAGTCTGTTCTTTGTACGAGTGCCGAGATGTGGGCGCGGATGCAGGCAGAGTACGATCTTTGGGAAGCACGCCAAGAAGTTGCCTGAACTTCATAGAGGGTTTCTATCTTCTTGTATGGTACTGACAAGTTAAAAAATTGCGTATGTCAATCGTTGACCAACTTCTCTCCTAAGGTGCTGTAATGAAGTGCCAGGTTGCGAATGATCGTGAGGATAGGAATTATAACAGGGCTTTTCGATCGAAAGTTTGAGTATCGAATCAGATCGGTTGCCTGCTTGTTTTATGAAAGAGTGGAGCCAGGCTCGATTGATTCTTCACCGTTTTCAAAACGCAGCGGTACCGTCAGTCATTTGCAGCAATCAAACTACAGAATATAACCGTCACCGGAAGCGCGAACAGTGATTTCACTGACATTCACACCCCACGGCTGATTAATCACAGACACAATTTGATCCGCCAGATAACCCGGTTCTAACGCATAGTATTCAATGCTATTTGCATCCGCACTTTCACTCGATAGCGTGCCTTCGGCGTGAGCCTGCATCTGTTGCATGTACCCTGGCGCATTTTGACCCAAGATGCCCACAATCGCATCGGGGTTCACAATACCAGCGCCCAAACCGGTTGCTGGCACACCCGTTGGCTTCACGACGGTGACTTTGATTTTGCCCTGTGACTCGACCCGCAAAGAATCTGATAAAAAATTAACCGCTGCTTTTGTTGCGCCGTAGACGCCGGCGCCAACAACAGGGAAGTTACTGTAGATCGACGACAGGTTAATAATATGTCCACGGCCCTGTTCAATCATTGGATCATGGGCAGCAATAATGCCGTTCATCACACCCTTAATATTAATATCAATACAGCGATTCCAAGCGGGCACAGCCTCTGCGTGGTCAGCGTGAAATGCTAGCGGCATCGTGCCGGCATTATTTATCCACACATCAATACGACCGTAAGTATCCAAAGCATGTCCCGCTAGCGCCTGCATTTGAGTTAGCTCAGTGACATCTGTCACCAACGCGGTTGCGGCGCCACCTTGAGCAACAATGCTTTCGACAGTTATATCAAGTTCCGCCGCGTTAACATCTGCGCAGACCACTTGCGCTCCCATCGCTGCCGTCTTGGTACTGACGAGCCGTCCAAAGCCCCCCGCTGCGCCGGTTATGACAATCACTTTACCTTTCATGTGTTCAGTCATTTTTCAGCCATCCATTTTGATCAATAGTGTGTGTGTTCTGCTGTGGTCCATTCTGCTCGGACTACTATTCACTGCAAACGCTTTGTATTAGCAAAGAAATTGTTCGTAAAAAATACTAAAGGTAGGTTGCCGCCATTTGTCGTTGCCAATAACCATCGCCGAACAACTGCGGATAGGAATTATAACAGGGCTTTTCGATCGAAGGTCTGAGTATCGAACCGGAACGATTGCCTGGTTGTTTGATGAAAGAGTGGAGCGGAATGACGATTAGTGGTTAAACGCTACCAAGTTTTTTGTTGTTTGTGGTGATTGGCTGACCTGGTGATGGGCGATTAGCCAAGGTGCTTTTCTGTTGGCGTAGGGAGAAATGCGCTGCCGTGGTTTCAACCATCAGCTAGCGGCAAAGAGATCGTTTTGCGGCCTTTGCCGGTGCACAGCATCAGGGGGCGCGCGTTGCCTCAGATGCGCCAGAATGGTTTGGATCGCGTCCGGGTCGGTGACATCTGCGATCACCCGCAGGGTGCCGCCGCACAGCGGACAGACAGAAATATCGATATCAAATACACGCTTAAGCCGCTCGGCCCAGCTCAGTGGCGAGCAAGGCAGTGCTTGATCGACAGAGGTTTCAGTGTCGGTCTGTATTGTCGGTTTCTTTGATTTGTTGCGCGCCGGTTTTGCTGAACCAGGGACCACAGCTCTCCTGAATGGCGAGTTGGGCGCAAAGCCCCCCCCCAATCCTGTAAAAGTATCGAGTCAGATTGGACCGGGGTCGCGGGGATAGTACGAATTAGCCACATTTTTCTATCTAACACCAACTACTCTTTTTCCAAGTGATTCCTGGTAACGTGAATTTTCAAGAATTTTCGGGTTTTAAATCAGGACTCGATCACCGCATCCGAGTCAGAAATCGCGGGTTTCTAGAGATTAGATCGAGCCATACCCCATCAACGTGCGCTGATGTCAGAATAGTTGGGTCGAATGCGGGAAAAGACCCGCTTCAATCTCTGCGCCCCGAAAAGAACAGTGCGTCATCGAATAGCTTTTGCCCCTGCCCGATTGCGGGGCCTGCTCCGATTCATCGTCTGGTTTGCCTGGCACGACATGCGCCCTCAACCTGCTGCGGGGCGGAAGGCCGCCCCGCGAGAACACACCATGAAACCGGGTGAGGTTAACCCGTGGCTTCGGAACCAACGCAGCCAGGCGACCCATAAACTCCATTGGGCGGAGGACGACATGTGAGGTGCCGTCATCGTAAGGCGTTTTTAGCGCAACAATCACATTGCCGTTACTGGCCAGCGACAGCCTCTGTTCAGAGATGGCAGGCCTTGTGATATACCTGCATAGCGGAACGCCGCCCGGACGCTCAAGCTTTTTCCGTTGGTTGGACTTACAGGCCACGCCTGCATGCAATGAAAATCCAGACTGCTTACTGACCAGTTCACTCGACTTCGCTCTGTTGTCGCTGGTTGGTACAGCCTGTAAGGTCAGGGCTTTCCTTCCTGCATTCGGCCCAAAGGCCAACCGATAGGTGATAGAAGCACCGATGATACCGTGCATGGCGTCTTCTTCATCTGGCATAAGGTCGAGGTATTCAGACTCTGCATCACGGTAGAGATGCCTTGCCCGCTCCAAATAGCGCGAAACGCGTTTGGCAATCTTGTGCGTGATCTCGTCAAGATCTCCCGGAGTTGGTGGCTTCACTGGCCAGAAGTAGCCGTTCGCATCATAGACACCATTCAGGTACTTTTCAGTATGCGTCCAATACACCCTTGTTTAACAGCACAGGACAACCTGCCATCTCGTTGCCTACTCACTGGACTGCTGATGGCCTGCCCATCGGTACCCAACTCGCAGCGGGTATGGGGCAAGAGGGTTTGTTGCTCAGTCTTGCATCCAATCTGGAAAGCGCCTGTGATTGGAAAAGTCGTCAGAGCTCTTTATGGTCGTGACTTGTATTTGGCTGAGTAATAACGTCGTGAGGACCCTGTCTCCGTTAATGGCGTGTGAATACTATGAACACCAGCCTTAATGACGGTTTTGCCAAGTTACTTATCAAAGGGCAACGCTGCACCCTCTGGTAACGCAACGTCGAATCCATTCAACGTCATGGAAACCATGGTATAGAAACCGGATAAAGCAATGAGCTCGGTCACGCCGGTTTCACCGAACTTCGAAACCGCCGCTGCATAAGTCTCTTCACTGAGTTCGTGGCTCTGGTGAAGTTCATTTGCGATGCACCAGGAAAGCCTGTCACCTTCATCAGAGAAGTCCGGGACTTCACCAGCCTGTATCGCCTGAATGATGTCATCGGGAACTCCAGCTTTTCGAGCCATTGGTTCATGGGCGAACCATTCGAACTGCGCCTTCCAGAATGCCCCTGTGACGAGGATCGTGATTTCTATGTAACGCCGATCGACAGACGATTTAAACCGAAAATATCCGGCCAAGTTCACCAGTAAACGACCCATTTCGGGTGTTCTCATCCACATATCAAAGGGGCCACCAATGTGACCGTTCTGGGGTCTGACGGGACGGTTGGCAACGATTTCATCAAACACTTCACGCTGCTCCGGGGTCAATTCTGCCACTGTTTTTCTTGTGAGTCTGGTCATGGTTAGGTTCTCCGAATACCAAAATTGTGCACACATGATAATGGTAGCCCTCATCACAAAACAGGCGCATCGCGCTGAAGGTTTGAATATGTACTCACCCATAGATTCTATCAATGACGGCCAGTTAACTTGTCAGTACCGGCAGTTCGCCTATATGCGGTCTGTTAATTGGCAATAGGTAATTTGACTGCTTCATCGCCTATCTGGAGACCTCGGTGTATCCTTGTTGGATGTTTAAGGGGCCTGGGGAATTACAATTTATTATAGGAGGTTTCGCTTAATGCGCTTTAACCAATTCTTTTTGATTGCAATTTTCACAGCATTGGCCGCGCTGGCTGCACCAGCTACGGCGAAGACGCAGGTCGTGATGCTAGGCACTGGCACACCAATCCCAATACCAGACCGGTCAGGTCCTGGTGTCGCCATAGTCGTAGACGATACACCCTACATTGTAGACTTCGGTCCAGGCATTATCAGACGTGCAGCGGCGGCCTCAACTGAATATGGCGGCACCGTTGAAGGGCTCAGGGTCGACAATATAGGCACGGCTTTTCTGACACACTTGCATCATGACCACTCTTCAGGTCTGCCTGATCTGGTGTTCACCTCATGGACACACGGCCGTAAAGCAGCATTTGAGCTCTATGGGCCGGAAGGTATCGACAAGATGGCCCGCCATGTTCTCGAAGCTTATGCCGAGGATAATCGCTATCGTCTGTATGGTCTGGAACCTGCCACCGCCAACGGCTGGAAAATCAACGCACACACAGTTGATGAAGGTGTCGTCTACACTGACGACCTGATTAAGGTAGAAGCTTTTCGGGTCAGGCACGGCGCCTGGCCTAATGCATTCGGCTACCGTTTTACGACGCCTGATAAGGTCATCGTCATTTCAGGTGATACTGCACTGGACAAAAAAGTCGAAGAATACGCGACCGGCGCAGACATTCTGATACACGAGGTCTTCTCAGAGGCTGGTGTCGCGAAGCGACCACCCTTCTGGCAAACATACCATCGCGACAACCATACCTCCTCCTATGAACTTGGTGAACTCGCCAGTCGCGCAAAACCAGGATTATTGATTCTCTATCACATTCTGCTCTTCGGTGCTGACGAAGAAAGCATTTTGAATGAAGTCAGGGAAAAATATGATGGTAAAGTCATTCTCGCAAATGACCTGGATGTCTTCGAGTAATCGACTTAGCTGAAATAATTGGGGTCGGAGTAGAATTTACAAAGCGCATATGTAGGGTTGGTTCTTACTCACACTATTCCTGACACAAAGAACTGGCAGATGTTTCGTAGAAGCACCGCGAGCGTCGTGCCTGAATGTCGCTTCGGCACTTTACTCCGCCCCACAAATCAACTACGCCTAATAAATTACTTGTATTGACGGAGCCAGGACCAGGACGTAAATTGCTGAACTACTGAACAGTATCGGACAACATACGATGCGAAACGACGCAGAGCTTCTCGACCACATTCTTTCCCACATTGATAACGGTACAACTGATCTCGGTGATGAAATTTGGTACGAGCCGGTTGAAAACTACAGTTCTCAGGCGCGCTTTGATTCAGAGCGCCGACTCATGAGACGGTTACCTATCCCATTTTGCCCCGTTGCCGCATTGCCTGAGCCTGGCTCATATGTGGCGCGCAACTCTGCTGGCGTACCTATTGTTGTAGTCCGAGATCTGGATGGAACCATTCGGGCATTTCGAAACGCCTGCCGTCACAGGGGTATGCAATTGGCTGAGGGTTCAGGATATACAAAGCTATTTCGTTGTACTTATCATGGCTGGGCATACCGTTTGGACGGCCAGCTTGAATACGTACCGCACGATCACGGCTTCCCTAACCTTGATAAAGACAACAATGGATTAGTGCCGGTTCATGCGGTAAATATCCAAAGTGGCCTGGTATTTATCACACAGGATCAACCTGTTGGGCCTGGTGCATTGGAATCCCTGCCAGATCTACTATCAGACGACCAGGTCCTGTTTGATTCAGATGAGCACGAGGACAACATCAACTGGAAACTAACAGCGGAAGGTACGCTTGAGGGTTATCACATCAAACCAACGCACCCGGAATCCTTCTTTCCTTACGGTTATGACAATTTGAACGTCATTGAGTTACAGGGGCCGAATTCCCGCGTCTGCTTCCCCTTCAGGCGCATTGAAAAATTACGCGACGCACCACGAGAAAACCTGTCACTTGATCGTATGGTCACGCTAGTCAACCGCATATTTCCGTTTGCCTCGGTCACCCGACTTGCTCAACATTACAATGTTAGCCTGGCTGAACCCGAATCACCGACGCGAACCCGATACTTCAGTTACAAACTCACACTGCCAATACCTGATGGCGGTGCGCCCACTGAAGAAATTCTGGCAAGGGCTAAAAAAGATGCCGCTTTTCTTTCTGATACCGGTAACAAGGAAGATGCAAAAGTGGTGAGTGACATTCAAGCTGCGATCGGTTCAGGTGCCAACACCCACTATCAGTTCGGTCGGTTTGAGTCAGCGATTGGACACCTTCATCGAAATCTGGCGCGTTACCTGGCGCAGTTGAATGAGATTGAGCATAGCCCGTCAGTTCCTGGAATTTAGAACCATGCATGGCGCTCTCAACCGCAGACACGCCGTCAAACCAAACCTTCAGAATTTGGCCCGATGTCATTCAAGCTATTTGTAAATTTTACTACAGCCCCATTTATTTGAACTATCTGACATTGGTTTCCATAACATTGATTTCCATAACATGGAGGCAAATGTGGATCCTTACCTAGACAGATACTACAGTTTGCCAAAAGAGTATCTTCGCCCAGGCACGTTCCTTACAAACTCTCTAGAAGATGAGATTCAAACAGATCTGCACATTTATCTGAGTCGGAATGATCCATTTCGAGAACGGGGCCAGTCGCTACAAATAATTTTGACTGACAATGAAAGCCATAAGAAAGAATACAAAAATGCAGTAGCGCCTCTGTTGTTATCTATAACCTCCGCAAATTGTTTGCAATTGTTACGCTCCCGTAGTGGGTTTTATCAGTGACAACGCAGGCATACATTCGCTGCGCCTTAAGTCTATGATGCGCGTTGCATAATGCTTATAAAGTGTCTACTTTCGTGGAGCCGGCGCTATGGGTTTATGGTTCCGTTATTGCAAAACAGTTATTATATAAAGCGTTAAGAGCGTCAACCGCCGCATCAAAAACCAGAGACCGTTTATGTCCACTATCATACATTCCAGCCCACTGCCTGAGGTCGATATCCCTGAGGTCACTATCACCGCCCACGTCCTGCGCAAGGCGTCAGCGCTAGCCGACCAAGTCGCAATACGAGATATCAGTGGCGCCAGTTCGTATACCTTCGCTGAACTCAGTGACGCGATTCATTCGCTCGCAGGGGGCCTCGCCGAGCGAGGTATATCGCCGGGTAAGGTGGTTGGACTCATGGCGCCTAACCTGCCTGAATACGCGGTCGTGTTTCATGGGGTTGCCGTAGCCGGTGCCGCGGTAAGTACGATCAACCCCACTTATGGGCCACAGGAGGTCAGGCATCAGTTAAACGATGCGGGTGTATCCATTTTGTTCACAGTGCCAATGTTTGTTGAGACTGCTTTAGCGGCAATCGAGGGTACTGAAACGACCGAAGTGGTTGTGATTGGCGAGCCAGTTTCCGGTACTACGGGGATAGCTGAGCTATTTGCGAAACCCATTGAGCAGGTACCGGTGGACGTTGCGACCCATACTGTCGTCCTGCCTTATTCCTCAGGTACTACCGGACTACCCAAGGGTGTGATGCTGTCCCACCGAAACCTGGTGGCTAACATTGAGCAGTTCATTCACGCGGTTCACTATCAGGAAAACGAGGTGGCGCTAGCGGCTTTGCCGTTCTTCCACATCTATGGCATGCAAGTGCTGATGAATGGATTGCTGAGCAACGGCGTCACCACCGTCACCATGCCTAGATTTGACATGGCAGAAGCGCTCAAAGCAGTGCAGGATTTTAAAGTCACTCGTTTCTTCGCCGTGCCGCCAATTGTTCTTGGGCTTGCGAACGCCCCTGTCGTTGACGAGTACGACACTTCTTCAATCCGCCAGGTCTTCTCTGGCGCGGCACCACTCGGTGCAGAGCTGGCGGCTAAAGCGGCGGCGCGGCTCGGTTGTGAAGTCGTGCAGGGTTTCGGTATGACGGAACTCAGTCCCGTTAGCCATTCCACGGTCGAAGGTGATTATCGCCCCGGAACCAGCGGCGTGACTATTTCAAACACAGAGAGTCGTATCGTCGACCCGGACACAGGCGAAGATCAACCCGCAGGCGGCCGCGGCGAGCTCTGGGTGCGCGGACCACAGGTCATGACCGGGTACCTGAACAATCCAACAGCAACGGCTGCAACAATCGATCCTGACGGATGGTTGCATACAGGGGACATTGCGATCATCGATGAATATGGTCACATGTCCATTGTCGATCGTATGAAGGAACTGATTAAATTCAAGGGCTTTCAGGTGGCGCCCGCTGAACTCGAGGCACTATTGATTACCCACCCTAAAATAGCCGATGTCGCGGTGATTGGAATACCCGACGATGAAGCTGGCGAGATCCCTAAAGCGTTCGTTACCGAGGCTCCAGGAGCATCGATAACCCTAGAGGAAATTCAAGCATTGGTTGGCGATAACCTTGTGAGCTACAAGCAGATTAGGGAGTTTGAGGTAATCGAGGTTATCCCTAAAAGTGCATCCGGAAAAATTCTTCGCAAGGATCTTCGAAACAGATAGGCCATAGCACTCGATGGTCTATCGTAAAGCCGGTTCTCGCCATGGCATGTGATTTCAGGATAGATGAAGAGATAGATCTATTCAGGCATGAACATGCAACACGACGAGTTTATGGATTTTGCGGCGCCGCTGATTAATAAAATCGAAATTAAGGATCGCAAAGAGGGCATTCAAGCCTTCCTTGAAAAACGTCCTCCCAATTTCACCGGTGAATAATTGTTAGCGGAAGATCGCGACGTCGACACCTGGTATCCGCGAATCATTATCGGGATCTCAGGGTGAGCGCGTTTGCTCAATAGAGCAGCGCAGTTGCTTGAGATTAGATAGCAGATTCCTTCAGCCTTAATGAGATTAGATAGCAGATTCCCTCGGCCTCAATGAGTTAAGTTGACAATACCCAGCGAAGACAGGGGTAAAGACCTCCCGTTTATTCAGCCCTTGCGGCGGCAAGTAGATTGGCATAGTCGTCAGTCCACAACACTTGTTCGTAATGTTCTTTCGACCAGCGACTTGCTTTGGCCTGCAGCTGTTTGAGGCATTATAAACCACATTTTTCCGAAGGTCGGTATGTATGGTGATGCCTGAATTTTATTCAAATTTAGGTCACAGTGGCGTGGCGATCTTCTGGATGGTCAATGTCTGTAACGGCCTGAACCTGATGGCTTACAGTCGGCCTGGTCAATCTGTTAGGCGACATATAGGTTGGTCAGGGGTGACGTTGACCTGTATACCCAGGCGCATTTTACAATTGAACGGCAGTCGCAAAATCAGACGGCGGTGGTTGTGCTTCGGTGTAATCAAGGATCTTTTGAATAATGTTTGCATCAGTGATGTCGGTGATGACATGCATGGCTCCAAAATTCGAGACCGGCGAGACGGGAGATTAATACTCAGTGGCAGTAGTGCCGCCAAACCTTGTGCTGCCAGACTCGAGCCGCAAGATTGCAAGCTCTGTCGTGAGTGCTTGCCTGCCGTCCTCTGCTCGAGGATTATCGGGATAGTAGGAGAGTTCAGTTAGCTCATCACCAGCCACTCTGGTTGCTGTCATAACGCGTGGTTCTCCATAGTCGTACGGACAAGCGCGATGAAGCAAGGCGCGATTATCCCACAACAAGGTATCGCCTACCTGCCACCGATGTGTGTAAACGCGTTGTGGCTCTGAGACCACAAAATCAACGAGCTTTTTCAACAGCGCTTTGCTGGCTTCACGGTCAAGCTCTGGAATACCAAAAGCGTGTCGTCCAACAAATAGATTGGGTAGACCTGTTTCTGGATGAACTTTTACTAAGGGTCGAAGATAAGCTTCGCCGTGATAAATACCCTCATTCGATGAGGGATAGTCCCCAAGATCATTTGCTTGTGAAAACTCTGTTGAATGATACGCGCTCAACTGAGCAACCTGTTTTATGGTTTCCTCATCCAAAGCAGCATATCCTGCGCGCATATCTGCCAGTTGGGTCTCGCCGCCAGATCGTGGTACCTGTACGGCTGATAACATTGCACATTTACTGCTAACGGGTTGATAGGTCGAGTCAGTGTGCCAGGTTTCGTTACCGATGTTGGTTCTCATGCGCTGAGCGTTAACATCGAGCATTTTTCCGTAGTGACCGTCTTTGAGCTTTTTTCTATTGGCTATTGGCAGTGCGCCGAATTCCAGTTCTCCGAAACGCAAAGCAAATTTGATGTTTTCGTCGTCTGACAGATGCTGGTCGGGAAATACCAGAAAACCATATTCCAGGAAGGCTTCGTGAACGGTTTCAAATTGTTCCGAAGTGATTGCCGGAAGTGAAATTCCAGTAACGCTAGCGCCAAAGCACTTGTTCTCAATGGGTTCAATCGCTAAATCGGTCATGATTAATTCTCTACTTAGAGAATTATTAATTTAACCCAGAGGATAAGTATTATAAACCTCATTTTCCGAGTAACAGTATGTATGGTAATGGCTGAAATTCATCCAAATTTGGGCCACAGTGGCGTAGTGATCCTATGGAAGGTCATGTCTGTAACGGCCTGAATCTGATGGCTTACAGGTGGCCTGGTCAATCTGTTAGGCGACATATAGGTTGGGTAGGGGTGATGTTGATAGGGGTTGCAGCTAATTGTCTCACTTAATGGGTAACCGGAACTTTACGCTAACGTTTTAACTGAGGGATCGATAATGACAAATAAAGGATTGCTGTGGGGAAAAACCGCCATTATTACTGGTGGGGGTTCAGGTATAGGTGAGGCGAGTGCGATGCGATTTGCTCGAGAGGGTGCGGCCGTGGTGGTTGCTGATATTCGGCGGCATAAGTCAGATATTGTTGTGTCAGAAATAGAGGCGAGGGGAGGCGTTGCTATTGCTGTAGAGGTAGACGTGGCCGATGAAGCGTCTGTTTCTGCAATGGTTGACGCATGCGTGGATCGGTTCGGTAGCCTTGATGTGTTGTTCAACAATGCCGGCACGCTTCGCCCCGGAACTGCCGTTGATCTTGATACTGCTGATTGGGATCTGGTGATGGCGGTGAATGTACGCTCCGTGTTTTTGGGGGCCAAATTCGCGGTGCCACACATGCGAAAGCGAGGCGGTGGTTCAATCGTCAATACAGCCTCGATATCTGGTTTGCACGGTGATGGTCGTGCGGTGGTTTATGCGGCAAGCAAAGGCGCAGTCATCAACCTGACACGTGCACTGTCGACGGATCATGCGCCGGAGGGGATCAGAGTAAACGCTATCTGCCCTGGCACGATTGCAACACCCCCGGTTCAAAGGATGATGGCGAACCCTGATGCCGTAGAGGTGAATTTGCGTGCTCATAGTCTAGGCCGAATAGGCCAGCCCGCGGAGATCGCCAATGCGGCGGTTTGGCTCGCTAGTGATGAAGCATCCTTTGTGACGGGTGAAGCGATTGTCGTCGACGGCGGCCTTAGAGCGCAATCACCGTTGGGCGTTATGGGCGATCCACGACCCGGACGATGAGTCGTGACGAGTAGCTGTCGCCCCACAACGATCGCTCGTTGGGAAATGCTTCACTGCTAAAAGAGCTTTGACCTTAAGCTGTTCTTGTTCTTCGTCGCGGTCATCATACCGACCCAGCCTCTGGGGTTAGTAAGAATAAACACCCTTTTTCAACATTCGGGAAAGTATCGCCACCCCTGAGAGTTGCCCCTAATCCTCTCTTTCCGCGACTTCACCCACGAGTCAAATGAGTTGGGCATCAGAAATTCGGCGAATTGTCTCTAGAATCTAGTCTCTGGTCGATCGCGACCCTCACCGTTATGTAATCGATGTGCTGGCCTTCAGAATAGCGTCGTTTGTTGGTCAGTCAGGTCTACTGGCGGTGAGCGGTTATGCGGATCGTCTGGCTGTTCCAGACCCAGGTGCTTCAGGATCTTCTGAATAACATCTGGGTCTTCAATCGATGCGATGATTCGAACGGGTCCACCGCACTTTTCACATTTCCCAATAGCTATGGAGAACACACGCTTGAGCCGCTGCGCCCAGGTCATCGAATAGGCCTTCGGTTTCGGGTTCTCTGGTTCTTCCACCGGTTTCTGAGGAACAACGTCTTTACGCAGTTTGCTATTGGGCGGAAGGCCGCCCCGCGAGAACACCCCATGAAAACGCGTGAGGTTCACTCGTGGCCTTGGCACAAGTGCAGCCAGGCGACCCATGAATTCCATTGGACTGAGCACGACATGAGTGGTGCCATCGTCGTAAGGCGTCTTCAGCGCAATGACGACATTGCCGTTGTTGGCCAGTGACAATCGTCTTTCCGCAATCGCGGGCCGGGTAGAGCGCGGCTTCCTGCGAGTACGGTGTGAATCCTGTCATCACGAGAAACTGGTGGCGTTCAGTTGCAAACGCCGTGGATTCTGCCCCTCCTGTGGCGCATGGCTGACAGTGCTGCGCACCTGGTCGATGAGGTCTTGCCGAAGCGGCCGATCAGGCAATGGGTGCTTAGCGTGCCATTCCCCTTGCGTTACCTGTTTGCAACCAACCCGCAGTTGATGAGCCGTGTGCTGACCATCGTGCATCGTGTGATCAGCGCCTTCTTGATCAAACGCTCGGGAAGGACGGTAAACACTGGTGCACAGAGCGGTGCGGTGACACTGATACAGCGCTTCGGTTCGGCACTCAACCTTAACTTACATTTCCACATGCTCTACCTGAATGGCATCTACGATGCGAATGGTTACTTCTGGGCAGTGAAGCCGCCGACGCCTGATGACCTCGACACGATTACCCATACGATCGCCAAGCGGGTTTCGCGATTTCTTGAGCGGGCAGGGTACCTGTATCGGGATGCAGAATCTGAGTACCTGGATCTGGTCCCCGATGAAGAGGATGCCATGCAGGGGATCATTGGTGCTTCGATTACCTACAGGCTGGCCTTTGGGTCGAATCAGGGCAAGAAAGCCCTGACCTTACAGGCTGTACCAACCAGCGATAACAGAGCGAAGTCGAGTGATCTGGTCAGCAAGCAGGCAGGTTTCTCAGTACATGCAGGCGTAGCCTGCAAGTCCCATCGGCGATGTCTGCGCTTCAGCCTCTTCGCGTATTTCCGGCCAAACTTGATGCACCAGAGACGAATAGATTCGTAACTAACGATAATCCCTCGTTCAGCGAGCAAATCCTCGATATCTCTATGACTCAGGTTGAACCGATAGTACAGCCAGACGGCGTAACTGATTATTTCTGGTGGAAACCGATAACGTTTATATATCTTCATCCAAGTATTATGAAATATTAGCGGTTAATTTGTCAGTACCGCTATGGCATATCCCATCAACGTACTTCCCTGGTTTATGTCCTAGCTAATCAATCGCAAAAATGCTCCCTTAACTGAACAAAGATACTCGCGACATGCTATCACTAATATTATTTACTAGATTTAACGAAAGTTATCTTGGTAGGGTCGAGAGCTAGCCAGTTGATGTTAATGAGAGTCAGGATAGCTCCATCTTCAATTCCCGGCCCACTGCTTTGGCAGCCTTAGAGAGCATAACAAGCGAAATTCCTGTATAGGAAGGGTCAAGAAGGCGATCTAACTGACTACGACTGGTTTTCATTCTTTCTGCCATTGCTTTTTTAGTGATGTGTTCGTGCTCCATAGCCTGTTGCACCTGCCAGGCGATCACCCGCTTAATGGCAACCGCATTGACTTCTTCCGCAATGTTTTCTTCTTCAAGAAAATCATTGAGGGTATAAGGTTTTTTCTTTTGCTTGCTCATTTTACTATTTCCTTCATTCGTTTACGGGCTCTGTCCATATCCGCTTTAGGTGTCTTTTGCGATTTCTTCACAAAACCATGTAAGGCCCAAAGTCGATTGTTATGAGTACAGAACAACACCCTGCCAATTTTCTTATCCGATAAATCTGTTCGCACTTCCCATAATCCGCTACCCAAGGACTTACAAATCGGCATTCCTATGGGCCACCCATATTCCACCGTGGCTAAATCAATCCCCACCAGCTTACGGTCTTCCTCAGATAGCTGTAAAAGCCAATCCCTGACAGGTAATTTCCCTGTGAGTGACTCATAAAAAGCCAAGGTTATCCGTTTCATGACTGAAAGTACCATATTTGGTACATACGATCAATGTTCATAGTAGTCTATCTCCCGCTTCGGCCCAAAGGGATAATGGTGAAGATCATAGCCAGCATTGAAGAGCCAGACGTTATCGAAAAGATATTGAAGCATCTCGGACTGGATGCGGCGTCACAGACCAGAAACCGTTCACCGCCAGAAGGTCTGTTTACTCACTCGACCCAACTGTTGTGACACTCGCTGAAGCTGGTGGGATCTGATTCGTTTTGACGGCCCGAACCTGTCAGGAATTCGGGTTGTGCTGAGTGGCCCGCACGGTGAGGGTGTTCAAACATCACCAGATTTCATCGAATACTGCGCTAAACGCTGTTTTTGGTGAGGACGGATACATGGCTGATGAAGCGGAAAGGGGATTAATTCGTCCTATACCCATGAGCCTTCAGAATTGATCTTTCCTGGTGCATTCAACCCCTTGCATGACGGTCATCTTGCAATGATTCGCTATGCAGAGGAATTGACAGGAAAAACAGCCTCGCTCGAAATCTCAGTTTTCAATGTAGACCAACCTCCTTTGGATTTTATCGAAATGCAATCCAGACGGGATGCCTTGGCCTCCTGCCCCCTGATCTTTACAAACGCACCTACCTTTGTTGAAAAGTGTCGTATTTTTCCAGATGTAACCTTTATCGTCGGTGCAGATACAGTATCTCGAATAGCCGATACAAAATACTATAATAACAGCATCGATCAACGCGACTCAGCTCTTGATGAGATGCGGAAATCCAGTACAAAGTTTCTGGTGTTTGGCAGGTACTCAGAAAAGGAATTCCTAGATCTAGATAAGTTGACACTCCCCGCAGCTCTAACTGACATGTGTATTAGGGTGGCTGAAGAGGATTTCAGGATGGACGTCTCATCATCTGAAATTCGTGCAACGCATGCCTAACAACCATGGATATCAGATTTGCCGTGTCTATTCAGACCATGACAATCTTGCACCCAGCCCATGAGCCATTTTTCACCCTTCTTATCATCAGCATCAGGATAGACTGATGGCGAATGGGTGGATATCGCTGTTAAAGATCTTTAGGTGGCAGCCCCATCGCGCGAATGTTTGCGGAAAACATTGAGACCACTGCTACAAGCAAAAATACGCTACCTGCACCCACAAATAAAATCGTCAAACCTATATATTCAACAATATAGCCTGACAGTGCGCCCGAAATTGGAGCAAGCCCCAGGTTGGCAAAAATAATAACACTCATGATTCGACCTAACATTTCCTGCGCTATTCTTCGCTGAATCCAGGTCATAAAAAATATCTGTAGAAAACCTCCGAGAACACCCATATTAAATAGTATTAACATACCGTAAAGGGTTTCACTCGCGAACCCCAGGGTCAACATGATTGCCCCTTGAATCGCATCAAGCGTTAACACCATTAAGCCAAGATTCTTTGCTTTGGGAAGCGGTAGCCAGGCCGCGATAATGATCCCAAGAAGAGCACCACCACTATGCGACGACATCAATAAACCGTAAGACGCCGCCCCTTCAACGAAACGTTCACTAGCGAGTAATGGGATACCAATACTAATGGGTCCCTGAGCAAGAAAACCAACAGCGGCAATATAGAACATCAGGGTAAATAGAGATCGATCCGATTTCAGGTAGTTGAACCCATCCTTAATTGACGTCAGTACTGACTCCTCTGTACTGGATCTGACATCTTTGGCTTTTGGTATTCGAACACCCAGAATAAGTAACCAGGAAACCATAAAAGTTACGGCGTCTATTGCAAGCACTGTACCTATAGCCTGCAGATCATCTGTGGGTGTACCAATCGCAGCACCCGACAAGCTTGCTCCACTCAGAAATACTATCAAACCTCCGGCAAGTGCCGGGCCAACCAGGAAACAGATTTGGGCAGTGCCTCCCATCAAAGAGTTAGCGACCTTTAGCTCTTCTGGTTCGACTAATTGAGGCAGGATCGCGGACTGTGCGGGAAAGGCAAATGCGCCGATGGAACCGAGGAGAAATGCAAAAACATAGATCATCCACATGGCTATGGTTTCGGTAATAACAAGCGCCGCAAGCATAGACACAAGCACCAGGTAGAGTACTTTCGTATCCAGAATTACCCTTCTCGGTGACAGCCTGTCTGCCAGTGCTCCTCCAACGAGGATAAACAATGCACGTGGAATAGCCGCTGTGGCCATCACGGTGCCGAGTGTAAAGGCATTATCGGTTAGCTGAATCACTAACCATGGTAGTGCAATCATGGAAAACGAGTCGCCCACCATTGAGATCATCGAGCCAGTCCAAAGTAACTGGAAATTTCGAGTCTTGAACAACGCGAGTCGATCTCGAATTGTTAACTTCCGTGGTAGTAGTGGGGATTCCGGCACAATGCTCATTGCTACATAGTCGCTATATCAAAAAATATAACAGGGAATACACGTATCCTATCACTGGATCACACTGCGCTAACTCTTTCATCGACCACAGCGTGTTCCTACCCACTCGAACCCTGTCTTGAGAGAGTGAGAGTGTTGGGCATGGCAAAATCTGATCAGCGTGAATAAGGACTATTGAAGGTTTACTTAAGCAATTGATAGTCTTTTAGGTGAAACCACTTTCGAGAAAAGATAAAGTTGACCACGGATTCCGGTGATAGGCTGGTGACCTCGCCAGTCTTACCTTTTCGATAGAAAGATTTACAACTGCCGTTTTGCCAGACTGTTGATTGCATTGTCTTTCTCATTTTTTTCACATAATCACTTTGAACATCGCTTTGAACATCGATGGCCTTAATATTCTTATCCCTTTTTACCGCACCAATAGCGTCAACCGCATAGTTGACCATTGTCTCCATATAGCTAATTTGTGAACTATGACCGGTGCCGGTGTTAGGACCGTTTATTTTGAAATAGTTTGGGTAGCCCGAAATGACAATTCCTTTGTAGGAAACGGTCTCTGCTTCCCATTCACTGTTCAGGTTTCGACCGTCTCTTCCGTAAACCTGAAACGAGAGCATTTTTTTAACATCGGTATACGCAAAATATCCCGTGGCATAAACAATGATATCCAAAGGGATATCTTTACCGTCTTTTGTGCGGATCCCTGTCGGGGTTATGGCTTCTATCCCGTTTGTGTCGACCTTCACGTTGTCCCGGGAAAGTGCTGGCAGATAAGCGTTAGAGGGTATGACGCGTCTGCAACCCAGTTCATAATCCGGCATCATATGCTGGCGTAAGTTGTCATCGTCGATATATTTTTCAAGATTCCTTTTTAGACTTAGCTTGTAGAAATACTTGATGAAGCGGCTGAGCCTTATAGTCAATGGATAGCGACGAAAGCCAATAAACCGTACCTCGTGAATCGAAAATATGATGAAACGGTTAAGCTGGCGTATCCCTGGAAAATTCATAATCGTTTGTTCGAGAGGACTGTAAGTTCTATCTGAACGTGGAAGTATCCACTCCGGTGTTCCCATAAATACGGTCAGATTATTAACCTTATCTGCAATCGCGGGAACAACTTGAGTTGCTGAACACCCCGAGCCAATAACACCGACATCCTTTCCTTCATAAGAAACTGAGTGATCCCACTCGGCCGTATGAAACTGTTTACCCTCAAAGGATTCTGCTCCATTAACGTATGGAGTATTCGGGTTTGCCAGCACGCCACTGGTATCGATTATGAAGCGAGCGATATATCGTTCACCTGTTGCCGCTTCAACATGCCACAGGGATTGCCGCTCATCATAAGTTACTTTTGTGACCGACTGATTTGCCCTTGTAAATTTTCTAATATTGAACTTGTCGATAATGAAGTTCGTGTACTCGAGCAATTCACTTTGAGGGGCATATCTTTTTTTGAACTTGTATGGGATGAAGCTAAAAGAATACAACCCTGTTGGAATATCTACTTCGGCGCCCGGGTACGAGTTATTCTGCCAGGTGCCACCAATGTCAGATTCTCTTTCCAACAAGATGAAATCTTCACTGTTATGTTTTTGTAACCGTATTGCCGCTAGTAGACCTGAAAATCCAGTGCCGATGATTACGGTTTCGAAATATTGGGCTTCGTCTTCCATGGTGACTTATTGACTCTCTGATATCTTGGTTGGATGCTCCTTGAGGCTAAATCATTCGGCTGTTTACAAACTTATTTAACGACGTGAAGTAGCGGGAGGAGAGTAGTGGGGGCAGAATAAACAGATGGTGCCTGGCTTAAGTTTTTTTCACGGGAGCAGAGATATTCAAAAAATGCTGCCTGGGTAATGCTGCCTGGGTAGCGAATGATTTTCCCTATAAGTGCATCTGACGTTATCTGTTTAAAGAATAGGAAGTATGTTGTGACAAATGCAGCTTTTGCAGGGGCCAGAGAAGGTCTTTATGTTTTGCGAGAGGGTGACGCCTGGTACGAAACGGCCTGTCAATTTACGAAAGACCGATTCCAGCAATGTTTTGGCTGTGAATTAACCCAATTCTATCCAATTATCATAACTTCATGGTTGAAAGGTGAACTTCAGGCGGTTGTTGGAGTCAGAAGTGCAGTAGATGGTCCCCTCTTCCTCGAGCAGTATCTCAATTCCCCCGTTGAGATGCTGCTTGGGGATTCATCCCTGGAGCGATCACAGATTGTTGAAATTGGCGGTTTTGCAGCGATAGATAAAATGGCGGCGATCCCTCTAATGGAGAAGACAGCCAATGTCTTGCTTGAGATGGGTTTTGCTCAGGCTGTTTGTACGGCGAACAAGCCTATCCGTCGATGTCTTTCCTCAATCAACGTTCCCTTTGAACAACTCGCTGTGGCAGACGTCAAAATGATTCAGGATCCAGCGGATAATTGGGGTTCCTATTACGCGACCGCTCCGTTTGTATTGGCCGGAGACATTCAAACAGGTGCTGGAGCGATAGACAGGCTTTTTCAGCTCGCGGCGTGAAATGATAAAGCCTTCGGTATTGTTTAGATGCTTGTTAACGTCGCAGGCCCGGCGATGTTCCCTTGTAGGTACTGCCAATTCGGTTTTATAATAGCAACCGTCCACATCGGACCAACTTGGAAAAAGAGATGATTCATAACACATAGATCCTTGGTGACGCGCATCTGTTGATGCTCATTCGTTAGTGTGGAGTTGTGTTATGCCCGTTCAATCTATTGTCGCGCTTCGTGACGTTTCGTTTAAATTTGATATTTCAGCTGACCCTCTGTTCAGCGGCTTGTCTGTGAGTTTTCCTGGTGGTTTCAGCGGCATCGTTGGCGCCAATGGGGTTGGAAAGTCGACCTTGTTGCAGCTCATCGCCGGCATCGTTCAACCTGAGGACGGTGTGGTTCAGGCTGAGGGCAAGGTCATCTACTGCGATCAGCGTACTGATGATCCACCGGATGAACTCTCATCTTTTCTTCAGGATACGGATGGTGAGGCCTATGCGTTGAGAGGTCGTCTTTTAATTGACGATGACTTTCTTGAGCGATGGCCCAGCCTTAGTCATGGTGAACGGAAGCGTACCCAGATTGCAGTGGCGCTCTGGCAGCGTCCCGACGTGCTGGCGATCGATGAGCCGACCAATCATATAGATGGCGCAGCAAGGCAGTTGTTGATGGACAATCTGCAACGTTACCAAGGTGTTGGTTTGATCGTGAGTCATGATCGTGATTTGCTTGACCGGCTGTGCCAGCACTGTCTTTGGCTTGAGCCTCCTGATTCGACTCTTTATAAAGGAGGATACTCGCAGGCGCGGGAACAGCGACAGCTTGACCGTGAGACAGCTATCAATGCTCGTGACCAGGCAAAACGTGAACGTAACCGCCTGAATAAGGAAATGATACGGCGTCGTGACAAAGCTGACCGCGCCGACAGTAGAAAATCCAAGCGTCACATCGCACCCAAGGATCATGCCGCTAAAGGAAAAATCGATCTGGCGATCTATTCAGGTAAAGATGGTCAGGCGGGACGGCTGAGGCGTCAGATCGCAGGCAGGCTTGCCATTGCCGATGTAGAACTTGAGGCCCAGCGGGTTGGCAAAGAGTATGCTGCAGACCTCTGGCTCCCAGGATCCCGGGCGCCAACTTCAACCCTGCTCTTTGTCGAAGCGGGGGCGATACCGCTTGGACATGATGATGCCGAACTGAATTTTCCAGCGTTACATCTTCAGCGTGAGGACCGGGTTGCGATAACCGGTAACAACGGTGCGGGTAAGTCGACGCTGGTTGATTATCTGCTCAGCAGGTTGGCGATACCCAGGGAAAGATTGATTGTGATCCCTCAGGAATTAGGGGATGCGGCGAGTCGGCAGTTGATTAAACAGGTGAAACGACTGCCTGCTGAAAAACTGGGCCATGTGATGACGGTTGTCAGTCGTTTGGGATCCCGACCCAATCGCCTGTTGGAAAGTGAGCGGTTAAGTCCTGGAGAACTGCGTAAGTTGATGCTGGCGTTAGGCGTTGCCAGATCGCCCTACCTAATTGTAATGGACGAGCCAACCAATCATTTGGATCTGCCTTCCATTGAGGCGCTGGAACGTGCGCTTCAGGGTTGTCCCTGCGGATTGCTGTTGGTCAGTCATGATCAAGCCTTCCTTGATAAAGTGGCTAATCGTCACTGGCGGGTCGTGCGCGGTGAGGAGGGCTCGGTGGTTAACACTGACGAGTGTTCACTCAGCAACCGCGTGTAATGACCATATCTGACTCGACCATGTTATCAAGGTCATATTCGATGTAGTTCTCAATGTCCTTTCGTGAACGCGTTTCGCTCAGCACCCGAAGGGTTTGGCTTAATATGGCGAGGGCCATCGAATCTGCATTCATTGAGCTGCTCAAATCAGCTTGGTTAATTGATTCACTCACCAGTGCTTTTGCACAACCATTTTCACCACTCATCACAATTAGTCCTGATAAAAGACCTGTAGGGTGATGGTATTTTGGGCTGAGATAAATGATCCAGATCAAATGAATAGAGGTGAACCGAAGTTCTGATTTAGCCCTGGATGAGGGTGGGTATTTTCATTCCGGGAGTTTTGTACGCCAGGCACAGAATTGCATTCAAACCTGCAACTCAACCATCAAGTTCTTCGGTCCACCCAGGCCGCTGCCTTCTTCTGCGCCGACCGACGCTGCGAGGGAGATGTGAGAGAAGTTTCGTACCAGTTGCTCCACTGCAATCTGTCCTTCCATACGCGCCAGGTGTGCGCCCAGGCAAAAGTGAATACCAAAGCCAAATGCCAGGTGAGGGTTCGGGTGCCGGTCGATCAAAGACTCGCTCATCCCGGTTCGCACTGCTGATTAAGGGCAGGACTGAGTTCATCGACTGCGGCGAGGGTATTGGTGGTCATATGTGTTTCATCGAAATGATATCCAGGGTCAAACACCGGCGCAATGTAAGCTGTATCTTTCTTGATCACCGCCTCCAACCTGGACATATCAGACCTTAGGCTGTTGCTCACATACAGTTCCCACCCCATGACATTGGGAAACACTGCTTCGTCGGTTGCAATTAGCAGCAGGTGGTTTTCAAACCATTGCGGATTATCCGGAAACTCAAACATCTCCTCATAGGGGTTTAAGTAAATCTCCCGCATGGGCTTCGGCCACCTTCGCACAAGGTTTCGGGGTAGCGCCTCTCTCACTTGCATCGTGAATGCCGATACTGCGATCTACTCGGAGGGGTAAGGCTGTTTGTCACCACTCCATTGTGACACTCGATCTTGCCATCCGATGTATTCCAGGACGACTTTTGGCCCGTTGGCCCATTTCAGTACCAGCGATATCAGCCAGAGAACACGCTGCTTTATCAACTGATCAAGGAACACTGGCCTCAGTTTCAGAACATGCTGGCGGGGCAGGGCAGGTCCTTGCCCGGTATGTCGTCAGGGATTTTGAGGATTACCTGAAGTGCGGTCGCCTAGCAGTCTGTCGGACTTAACCAAATAGTATAGAAGTGGGATAATCATAGCCACGCTGGCAGTGATCGGGATGAGGTGATGGGGAATTTCATAAACGCAGATCGAGAAACAGACTATTTGTTTCCGCCCTCTATGCAGGACTGGCTTCCCGAGGACCACCTGGCGCGCTTCGTCGTGGAAGTGGTTGACCAACTCGATTTGTCTGAACTGACTCGGCAGTATGCAGGACGTGGCTCGCAGGCCCACCACCCCGCCGTGCTACTAAGCTTGCTGATCTACGGTGAGGATAGGAATTATAACAGGGCTTTTTGATCGAAAGTTTGAGTATCGAATTAGATCGGTTGCCTGCTTGTTTGATGAAAGCGTGTAGCGGTATGACGAGTAGTGGTTAAACGCTAC
>Ga0209661_1000152_pt1 | contig 41142 bp, 38 predicted proteins | sample SaaInlV_120m_DNA_2_FD_184660 | JGI IMG/M metagenome (GOLD analysis project Ga0209661, IMG submission 184660) | Marine microbial communities from expanding oxygen minimum zones in the Saanich Inlet - SI072_LV_120m_DNA (SPAdes) (version 2) | ecosystem: Environmental > Aquatic > Marine > Intertidal... | reverse complement strand
ATAGTTTTATCTGACCGAGTTTCGACGTTTTAGAGCTAACACTAACTCGTTAAAGCCACTCGGGTGCGTAACCCTTTGGTCTTGTTGGGGCGGCCAGTGCCATCGTGTCGCCGGGAAAATCTTTTTCAGCGATTCAATGGCGCAGTGCCAGGGCGGCCCGCCTTCGCGGTCAGTCTGCATGAATAGGCCCAATAGCAGCCCTTCGGCAGTCAACCACCGGTACAGGCGGTCGGCATAGTTGTGCCACAAGGCCGGCTCCAGCGCACACAGCGCCGTTTGCTCATAAATGATATCAAATGTCTTCGTTGGCTCCCAGGCAAGCAGATCAGCTTGGATGACATCAGCCTGCAGCCCCTTTTGCTGGAGTTTTGTATTGAGTGTCTCGATCGCACTTGGTGCGAAATCGATAGCGGTGACAGCATAGCCCTGTTCACAAAGTGTCACGACCTCGTGACCGCAACCACAGGCAGGCACCAGTATCCGGGCCGGGGGCGGGCACATCGAGGGAAACCAGTGACCGATCGCTGGACTAGATTGCCCCCGATCCCATCCGGTTTTCCTGCCCTGGTAGCGATTTTCCCAAACATCTTGTTGATTTGACTCGGTGAACGTGATAGTCATGACTCTGTCATTAAAAAGAAAACAGCAGTTTGAAGGCCAAATTCGGAAAGTCAGTCATTATAGGAATCGGCAGGTAAGCATAAAACACAAGGATAACCGAGGAGGGTGAAGATAATGGATTACCAGACAGAGGATATTCGCAACGTGGCTTTTGCTGGCCACGCTGGCGCGGGCAAGACGATGTTGGTAGAGCAGATTCTGGCTCATGCTGGTGCGATTAAGGCTCCGGGTGTAATCGAGAAAGGTACCACGGTTAGTGACTGGGATGAACTTGAGAAGAAGCACGGTCACTCGCTTTCATCTTCACTCGCTGGGTTCGATTACCGTAACACCCATATCAACCTGCTCGACACCCCCGGTTACCCGGACTTTATTGGTGCGGCACTCAGCGTCTTGCCTGCCGTTGAAACAGTGGCTGTAGTGATCAATGCCGAGCGAGGTGTTGAGAGTGCCAGTCGCCGGATGATGAGTTGGGCCCAGAGCCAGGATCAGTGCCGCATGGTGGTGATTAACCATATCGATAATGATCAGGCTGATCTTCAGGCAATCTACCAGGAGGTGCGCGAAGCTTTTGGCGGTGAATGTCTTGCGGTTAACCTGCCGTCCAGTGACAGTAAGGAGGTTATAGACTGTTTCTTCAAAGCTGAGGGAGAGTCAGCGTTTTCCTCAGCGGAAAGTGCCCACACAGCGATTGTGGATCAGGCGGTTGAAGTAGATGAGGAACTCATGGGGGTTTACCTTGATCAGGGTGAAGTCTCGGCGGAACAGTTGCATGATGCGTTTGAACAGGCGATGCGCGAGGGGCACCTTGTTCCGGTGTGTTTCGTTTCTGCTCATACCGGAGTTGGGGTTCCTGAACTACTGGATTTTATTGTTCGCCTGTTACCCAACCCTGCCGAAGGAAACCCCCCTCATTTTAAAAACGGCTTCGGTGATGATACGCAAAAGGTTGAGGTCAGCCCCGACCCCGAAAAACATGTGCTGGCCCATGTGTTCAAAGTCTCTTTTGATCCATTTGTCGGGCGCCAGACCCTGCTCCGTGTACACCAGGGCCGGGTCCGCAAGGATATGCAGTTATTTGTGGGCGATGCCCGTAAGCCTCTAAAAATCAGCAACTTGTCAACTCCATTGGGCAAGGAAAGCAGCGAGTTGAGCATCGCAGTTCCCGGTGACATTGCGCTGGTGTCCAAGGTTGATGGTCTGTCCTACGATGATGTGCTGCATGACTCGCATGATGAAGATCTCATTCATCTCGAGCCGTTGAATCTGCCTACGCCGATGGCTGGTGTATCGATTGCAGCGAGTAGTCGAGGCGATGAACAGAAGATAGCGGATGTGTTGTTGCGCCTCACCGCGTCTGATCCCTGTCTGCGGGTAGAGCAGGATCCGGTAGCCAATGAGACGGTTCTGCGCGGAACCGGTGAACTGCATCTACGTATGGCTGTTGAACGTATGTCTGACCAGTATGACCTCAAGGTCACCACCGGGGTGCCGTCTATTCCCTACCGGGAAACCATTGGCAAAACCGCCAAAGGCCATTGCCGACATAAGAAGCAGACCGGCGGTGCGGGCCAATTTGGCGAAGTGTTCCTGGAAATTGAGCCTTTACCTCGTGGTTCGGGTTTCGAGTTCGCCAATAAAATTGTTGGCGGGGTGATTCCATCTCAATTTATTCCTGCGGTGGAAAAGGGGGTACGCAGCGTTCTAAATGGAGGTGCGATAGCCGGATTTCCCATGCAGGACCTTCGGGTCAAAGTCTATGATGGTAAGCATCACCCGGTCGATTCTAAGGAAGTGGCTTTTGTGAACGCTGGGCGCAAGGCATTTTTGGACGCTATAGCCAACGCCAAACCGCTGATTCTGGAACCGGTAGTCAATATCGAGGCGCTGGTTCCAGCTGACAATATGGGAGACATTGCAGGCGATCTTTCATCAAGGCGTGGCCGAGTTGTCAGTACCGATGTGGCCAGTGGGGGGCGCATGATGATCAGCGGCCAGGCGCCTCTGGCGGAGATGACTGATTACCAGTCTCGGCTAAAGTCGGTGACGGGCGGGGAAGGTAGTTACAACATGGAGTTTGCCAACTATGAACCCGCGCCAGCAGCGATACAGAAACAACTGATGTCGACTTTCGAACACCCCGAGGAGGATTGACGAGCTACGGCTTGTGTTCATGCAGTGATATAATTCGCGCCGTTTTGCGCCGCCAGGGGGGTGACGCAAACAAGCCCTTGGGGTATCACAGTGCACGCAACCAAAACCGACGATCTTCGTATTGTCGACATCCGAGATGTTGCCAATCCGGCAACGGTTGTCGCTGAGTGTCCCGTGACTCAACGGATGGCCGAAGTAGTTTTTGCGGCTCGCCAGGATATTCACCAGATACTCCACGGCCACGATGATCGTCTCATCGTTGTAGTTGGGCCATGCTCGATTCATGATTCTTCGGCGGCACTGGAATATGCTGGCCGACTGTCGCCGTTGGTAGGCCAGTATGCAGAAGAGCTGGTGTTGATCATGCGGGTCTACTTTGAGAAGCCCCGCACTACTGTTGGTTGGAAAGGGCTGATTAATGATCCGGGTCTCGACGGGTCGTTTGATATTAACCGGGGCTTGCGCACAGCACGCAAACTGTTGGCTGATATCAATGAACTGGGTGTTGCGGCGGGGACCGAGTACTTGGATCTGTTAACTCCGCAATACCTGGCCGACCTAGTAAGTTGGGGGGCTATCGGTGCGCGGACTACTGAGAGTCAGCTGCACCGCGAGATGGCGTCTGGATTATCCTGTCCGGTAGGGTTCAAAAACGGCACGGACGGCAATCTAAAGATTGCAGTCGATGCTGTCGGAGCAGCGCAACATCCGCATCATTTTCTGACTCTTACCAAGGAAGGGCGCTCGGCTATTTACGCCACTGCTGGCAATGATGATGGTCACGTGATCCTTCGCGGTGGTATTGAGCCTAATTATGACTCCCAAAGTCTTGACCGAGCGGCAACGCTGATGTCCAAGGCCGGTATTCCAACTCGCCTTATGGTCGACTGCAGTCACGCTAACAGTAACAAGGATCCACAGCGCCAGCCCCAGGTAGTCGGGGCTGTCTGCGATCAACTGGCCGCTGGCGACCACCGTCTGATGGGAGTCATGATTGAGAGCCATCTGCAATCGGGCCACCAGGATATTGTCCCTGGCGAGACTCTGACTTACGGTCAGAGTATTACTGACGCCTGCATTGGCTGGGAGGACACGCTGCCGCTGTTGTCGCGTCTGGCTGAGGCAGTCCGGGACCGGCGCCGCGGATAATACTGAGCCAGCACCGACTGACTGAGTTCTTTGGTTGTGTTGGGGTGCTTAAACCTTATGGGTTAATCAAAAAATTTAGTCAGCGCCTGGATTCGAAGGTGCTAATGTTTGCGTTAGCGATGAATGCTTGGCGCCAAGCCCGCGTAGGCAATCGGCTGTTATCAACACGTTCATCAGTGATTTGACGCTATTTCCGGAGACTTTAAGTAATGATCAGGCCCCATGGTTCAGATTCCCTCACTCCACTGCTGGTAGAGGACTCGGCACGTCGCGCGGCGCTGGAAACGCAAGCCGTCAAACTGCCACAATTGATCATCAGTTCTGCAGCTGCGGCCAATGCCGTGATGCTGGGAGCCGGATATTTCACGCCTCTAACCGGGTTCATGAACAAGGCTGACGCGCTCAGTGTGGCAACTGACATGCGTACCAGCGATGGACTGTTCTGGCCTGTACCAGTCCTCAACCTTGTAGCCGATGCTCACGGGATTACTGTGGGCTCACAGATCGCATTACGTGATCCAAATATATCCGGTGATCCGGTGATTGCCATTCAGAAGGTTGAAGCCGTCGAGGAACTGACTGATGAAGAAATCGATCTCATCACACAAAAGGTGTACCGCACAGTAGATCCCGAGCATCCGGGTGTTGCGACCTTTACCTCTTTAGGAAAGTTTGTAATCTCAGGGCCGATCGAGGTGTTGAACTTCAGTTATTTTGAAAGCGAGTTCCCTGGCACTTTTCGCACGGCTGGCCAGATTCGTCAGGAGATCGCCGAGCGCGGTTGGGAGACCGTGGTCGCGTTTCAGACGCGCAACCCCATGCACCGTGCCCATGAAGAACTGTGCAAGATAGCCAGTGACACGGTAGGCGCTGATGGTGTGCTGATCCATATGCTGCTGGGTAAACTCAAGCCCGGCGATATACCTGCCGAGGTGCGAGATGCCGCTATCCGCAAGATGGTCGATCTGTATTTTCCGGCTAATTCAGTAATGATCGGCGGGTATGGCTTTGACATGCTCTACGCGGGGCCGCGAGAAGCAGTGCTGCATGCGCTGTTCCGACAGAATGCCGGTTGCACACACCTGATTGTCGGGCGTGATCATGCTGGTGTCGGTGATTTTTACGGCGCTTTTGATGCGCAGGAGATTTTTGATGAAGAAGTGCCTTCAGATGCGCTTGATATCGAAATTTTCCGAGCAGATCACACCGCCTACTCAAAGAAGCTGAACAGGGTAGTGATGATGCGTGATGCACCGGATCACCAGAAAGAAGATTTTGTACTGTTATCCGGCACCCGGGTTCGGGAGATGCTTGCAGCGGGCGAGGATCTGCCGCTGGAATTCGCTCGTCCTGAAGTCGCGCGCATCCTGATGGATCATTATGCCCAGGACACTGCGCAAGTCGCCTGATACCCCGGGACTGCCCAGTGGGTCGCCCCGAGAAGTCGTTATAGTCCGTCGAATTGGTCTGCGGGGATGCTTTCTTTTTCCAGCATAACCGGAATATCGTCATCTATCCGGTAGATCCGCTGCTGGTTGTTAGTGATCAACCCCTCATTCAATGGTGTGGTTATGACCCTGTCATCGGCAGTGGCGATACTCCCCGCAGCGATCTGTTTATTGATCAGAGATAGTTGCTCAGGGCTGAGCACGGTCAGCGCTTGTTTGCTAACCGGGCAGCAGAGGATTTCCAGAAGTTTGCGGTCTATAGGCATCGAGTCTGCGAGATATTCATAGATGGGTTTCAACTTGTATTATCCAACTAAGTATACTCCGAGCGTTTGGTACAGGCATCTGTCGCCTGATCTTTATCAGTAACCAGGATTTCAGCAACTATGACTTCTGGCTCCCGCCGCGCCGTCTTGAGTGCTATTTCCGGTAACGCACTTTTAACCATACTCAAGTTTGCTGTTGCGCTGCCGACTCAATCTGCCGCCATGATGAACGAGGCGGTACATAGCTTGATGGATACCTTGAATCAGGTATTTCTTTTGATTGGTCTGGCCCAGGGCAAACGGCAGGCCGACGCCCGTTACGCGTTTGGTCACGGGCAGAAAAAATATCTTTGGAATCTCTGGAGTGCCATCGGCCTTTTCTCAATCGGCTGCGGGCTGGGGTTGGCCCATGCCTGGCATGCCTGGCGCCAGTTGCATGAAGGTGTTGGGATTTCTGTTATTGCCATCGGCAATTTCAATATTGACTCGATCTGGCTGGCGGCCGCGGTATTGGCGATCGCGTTCGTTGTTGAGGGTTACGTGTTGCGCATTGCCTGGGGGGAATTTTCCAGTCGGGCACGCCTGCAATCGCTGTCGCCGTGGCGAAAATTGTTTCGGGCGAGTGATCCGACCCTGCTGGCGGTGGTGCTCGAGGATGCAATCGCGGTAACCGGACTGATGTTGGCGAGTTGCGGCATTGCCTTATCCCGGCTGACGGGTAATGCAGCTTGGGATGTCGGCTTTTCAATTGCTATTGCACTAATGCTGGGAGTTACGGCCATTATCCTGGGTGCTATCAATATGCAGTTTCTGTCGGATGTACGGGATCGCGAGGCAGAAAGAATTTTTGAGGCAATCGCCAAGACGCACCGTGAAGTCGAGGACTACCACGATCTACGCAGCATCGTCGTAGACGAGGATCACACCGTACTGGTAGCTGAAGTCGAGATGCGCGAAGAGGCAGTTGTTGCGGGATTACGTGACCATATTGATAAACACGAGAGAACATTACTGGCTGCATTGCCTGAGTCACGCCGCTCAGACCCCGTGCTTCAATCCTATGTCGCCGACCGTGCTGCGGTCCAGGCGACCCTGGAGCGCATAGAACGTATAATTGATGAACTCGAAGCCCAACTCCGCGAGCGTTGCCCCCGGGTGTCGCATGTCACTATTGAAGTGCAGGGCATTGTTGAAGATAAGTCGTTGCAGAGCGAAACCTACCCTAGAGCACTGGAAGACCTATGACCAAGATCGTTTTATCCGTTACCTCAATATTAGTGGCCCTACTGATTGGGTCGTCTGCTATGGCTGATGATGTGCCACAAACCTCGCAAGAGCAGTTCAGTTATGCCCTGGGATTTCAGATTGGCAGTCAGATTGCACAACAGATGAAGGCCGATAATCTCGATTTGGATCCGGTACATCTGGCGCAGGCAATTGAGGACGTGCTCGCAGGGCGTGCTCCGGCGATGACGGATGAGCAGATGGCAGCCGCGATCACTGGAGCCCGAAAGCACGCACAGGAGGAGACTATGGCGAAATCGCAGGGAAGTGCCAGCGCCGGGACTGCATTCCGGGCTGAATATGGGCAGCGCGAAGGCGTGAGCACAACAGACAGTGGGATTCTCTACACCGTTTTGGTCGAAGGAACTGGAAGACAGCCACAGGCAAGTGACACCGTGGTGGTGCACTACCGCGGCACGCTGATTGACGGCACCGAGTTCGATAGCTCGTTCAAGCGTAACCAGCCTGCAACATTCAGCTTGGGCGGCATTATTCCGGGCTGGCAGGAGATTCTTCAAATGATGTCTGAAGGATCACGGTGGGAGGTGGTGATCCCGCCGGAACTCGCCTATGGCAGTACTGGTGCTGGCGGAGCTATTGGCCCTGAGGAGACTCTGGTTTTTGAGATCGAGTTGCGCGAGGTCAAGTAGTCCGCGATTGCCTGGAGCCGCGTTTTATCGATTTGGTTTTCGAAATTCTGCATGATCTTCAACATAAAGAAGGTAAGACGATCATTATGGTCGAGCAAAATGCCAAGAAAGGCCTGGAGTTTGCCGACATTGGATTTGTCCTGCTATCGGAGCAAATTGTTAGTGTCGGCATGGGTGACGATTCACTCCAGAGCTCAAAGATGGGAGAGCTGTTTCTGGGAGGCTAGGCAGTGTTTGCCAGCCTTCATTAGTTCGATAGATTCATCGCGATTACCCCGCTCGCCACCAGCAGGGCAGCCACAATGCGCAGTTGGCCCGCAGGCTCGCGCAGAAAATAAACCCCAATCAACGCTGCCATGATGACGCTTGTCTCGCGCAGTGTGGCTACCACAGCCATCGGACTGTAGTACATAACAAATATAACGGTGCCGTAGGCGATCGCTTTCGCTATTCCTCCGCCCACGACCCGCGCTGTATCCTTGCGCCACAAGCTCAGCATTTCGGCTGGGCGTCGAAGAAAAACAAAAAGACCAAAGACGAGTCCGTTTATGAGGAACAGCCAACCGATATAAGACAATGCAACCTCGCCCTCGCGTACGCCCAACCCATCGACCAATGTGTAGGCGGCAATAAAGCCCCCAGTAATAAGAGCTCGCGGTGTTGATCGATGATTTCGTGTTTTGGAGTTAACACCCGATATGGCCAGCAACATGATGCCGATGCTGGTAATCACGATACCAAATAGCGTCAGTAACGGCAGTTGTTCCTGGGCAAATACGATGCCCCCGAGGGCCACCAGCAGCGGGGCACTGCCTCGTGAAATTGGGTAGACGTGACTTAAGTCACCTACCCGGTAGGCGCTGGCCAGAAACAGGTAATACCCGAAGTGAAGGACAACTGAGCCTGCCAGGTAGGGTAGCGCAGTAAGTGTTGGAGTTGGGACCACCAAGACCAGCAATAGCCCTGGGACTGCAGTGACCAGGCTGAGGGCACCCACTGACACCAAAGGGTCAGCGGCGGTTTTAACCAGGGTATTCCAGGCCGCATGTAGCAGTGCTGCGCCAAGAACCAGAACGGTGGTTTCAATCAGCACGAAACTGTAGGTATGGGAAGGTTAGACCCATACTTATAAGCACATTCCACAGTAGACGATAACAAAAATTTTGGGTGCTTCAAATTTTCCTTGTTTAGCTGTGACATTTGCCGCCTTTTACACAAATTTGTACGCCGGGGGAGTATTCAATATCTGAAGGCGAACGTAGAATAACGCGGAACAGTAAGCGTATTGATGCAAATTATGACACGGAGGTATTTTGAAGATTCTTTTTGCCGATAAGTTTCCAGATTCGGGAATGGCACAACTGTGCCAGCAGGGTCATGAGTGTGTTTCTCAACCGGACTTGGATGGTAACACCCTGGTAGAGGCCATTGGCGATGCCGAAGTGCTGGTTGTTAGAAGCACCCGGGTCACCAGTGACGCAATCGCCGCCGCGGCGGCGTTACACCTTGTGATTCGCGCAGGGGCTGGAACCAACACGATTGACATCGAAGCCGCTGCAGCTCGTAAGATTCCGGTCTGTAACGTGCCTGGAAAAAATGCCATAGCGGTCGCTGAACTGGTCATTGGCTTGCTGATAGCTATCGACCGCAACATCCCCGATAACGTAATTGACTTGCGAGCGGGCCAATGGAACAAGAAGAAGTATGCTGCAGCGAAAGGCTTGTACGGTCGCCATATGGGCATTGTGGGCCTGGGCGCCATTGGCCTTGCTGTTGCCCAGCGGGCCCGTGCTTTTGGTATCCAAGTGTATGTTGTAGATAAGCCCGATCGTAAACCGGAAATGCAAGAGCAAATCAGCAAGCTCGAACTACAGACCGTGCCAGATTTGCCAACGCTGTTGGCATGTTGCGATATTGTCAGCCTGAATGTCCCAGCAGCACCTGAAACCCGAGGCTTGGTGGATAGCACTTTTCTCGCGGCGGTGCAGCCGGGAACGATTATCCTGAATGCATCGCGCGGCGACGTGATAGACGAAGCCGCCCTGCTTAAAGCAATGGATGAAAAAGGTGTGCGTGTCGGACTCGACGTCTATGCTGATGAGCCTGCGGCAAGCCAGTCATCTTTTGATTCGCAATTGGCCATGCATCCCAATGTCTACGGTACGCACCATATTGGCGCTTCGACCGATCAGGCCCAGGCAGCGGTAGCTGATGGTGTATTGGAGATCATTGAAGCCTTTGATACAGGGCTGGTTCTGCACTGTGTCAACGGTCAGGTGTAATGTTGATTTTTTCGCGGAGCAAAAATTATGAGTGAACGGATGCACAATTTCAGTGCGGGCCCTTGTACGTTGCCGTTGTCAGTACTTGAGGAGGCCCAGGCTGAGTTCGTTGATTACCAGGGAGCTGGCATGTCTCTGATAGAGATGAGTCATCGGGGGAAGCAATTTGTCGCGGTACACGAGGAGGCGGTTGAACTGGTCCGCAGTGTATTTGGGGTTCCTCGGGACTTTGATGTGCTTTTTCTACAGGGCGGCGCCACGCTGCAGTTTGCGATGGTGCCGATGAACCTGTTACGCGAAGGGCACAAGGCGGCTTACGTTAACTCCGGTAGTTGGGGTAAGGGCGCTATTACTGATGCTAAACCATACGGCGAGGTTTACACCGCCTGGGACGGAGCGGAGTGTAACTATACCCGTATGCCCAAATCCGGTGAGTTGGAGATCCAGCCCGGCACCCGTTATCTGCACATCACCTCCAACGAGACTATCGGCGGTGTCCGCTTTAGAGACTGGCCACAGGTGGACGTACCGCTGGTCGCGGATATGTCATCGGACTATATGTCCCGACCGATTCCCTGGGAAAGCTTTGACCTGGTGTACGGTGGTGTACAGAAAAATCTTGGGCCAGCGGGTATGGCAATGGTGATCGTCCGCAAGACGGCGATCGAGGACAATAACCGCGACATCGCCCGGTATCTTCGCTACGACATACACTCAGATAAGGGCTCCATGTTTAACACACCACCGGTCTTCCCGATTTACATTTTAGGTAAAGTTCTGAAATGGATGCAGGGCAGGGGCGGCATAGACGCTGTAGCGCGTGAGGCTGAAGCGAAGGCGGACATTCTCTACCACGCAATCGATACCAGCGATGGCTATTACCATTGCCCAGTAGATGTCGAATCCCGGTCAGTGATGAATGTGGTGTTTCGCCTGCCCAGTGAAGATCTTGAAAAGAGCTTTGTCACGCAAGCGGGCGAGGAAAAATTGTTGAATCTCAAGGGCCACCGCAGCGTGGGTGGCTGCCGGGCGAGCATTTACAACGCGATGCCACGCGAGGGTGTGCAGGCGTTGGCAGATTTTATGGCGACTTTTCGTTTGGCACATCCCGGCTGAGTCCCGCGTCGCGTTAGGTTGAGAGATTGGATAAGTGACACAGATTCGCGCTTTCAGGCCGTATGTAGTGGCTCCACAGCATGCCATTGCGGTGGTGAGCCCGGCCTATGATTCGATGAGTCCGGCACAGCGGCGCATATTTTGCGAAACTCATCCGAAAAACTACATCAATACTATGCAGGTAACGGATGATTTCCCCACCGGTGAGCGGCCGACAGAAGCGAAAGTCCTAGAGGCTAATGTCCAGCAACTACAGGTGATGTTGGAAAACGGCTCTTACCGGAACTCGGATACCGATGCTGTTTTTATTTACCAGCTTAGTATTGATGGCCATACACAGACCGGTGTCGTCGCTGAGATTCCGGTTGGTGAATATGAGAATGGATCTATCCGCAGGCATGAAGAAACCCGTAAGGAGCATGAGGAGCGTCTCAGCCGTTATCTGGATATCGTGGGTGCGAGTTCTAGCCCGATCTGTCTGGCATATGCTGGATCTGCCCAAATTGATGCGATAGTTGAGTCTGTAACCCAGGGTGACCCAGTGCTCGATTTTGTGTTGCCGGATGGCGTTTGCCAGCGGTTGTGGCGGGTCACCGATACTTCACAGTGCGACGGCCTTTGCCAGGCATTCTCTGGTATTGATGCAACCTACCTGACCGACGGACATCATCGTGCGGCTTCGACATTGCGACATGCTGCCAGCCGTCGGGCTACCGGCAAGACTGATGGCCCGTGGGATTATCTGCTGGTCGCGTTGTTTCCAGCGGACCAGTTACGGGTTTTGGCCTTTAACCGTTGCGTACGGGATTTGGGCGGTAGAACTCCAACCGATCTACTAACCGAACTGGCGAAAGATTTCGTGGTTGAGCCTATAGCCGACGATCGTGCTGCCGAGTTCCCCGCACAGCGCGGCCAGTTCCTGATGCTATTGGATGGGCGGGCCATACTACTCACCCTGCGTCGCCCGGTGTTGGACAAATCGCCCTTGCGGAATCTAGACGTCTCTATCTTGCAGGCGCGCATTCTAGAGCCTTTATTGGGGATTAGTGACGTCCGTGGCGATCCACGGCTGGATTACGTGACTGGTGACAGTGGGTTAGAAGGCCTGCAAGCTCGCTGTAGCGAGGGCTGGCAGTTGGGATTCGCCTGTTTTCCTACTTCATTAGCAGAACTGATGGCGATTGCCGACGCGAGCGAGGTCATGCCACCCAAGTCGACTTGTTTTGATCCCAAGACTCGCTCCGGAATATTCGTGCGGATGTCCTGACAATTGTTTCTGTTGGGCTATTGCTGCGACTCAAGACCATAATTCAGCTCTGAGCGCAGCGCATACTTGGCACAGTGGGGTGACTACTGGAGCTTTTATCCTAGCGCTTTAGTCTATAGTGTCGCGCTGTGATGGGGACGTGTCGCGACAAAAACAACTCTGTTCGGCTTCCTATCTAGAATGCCGTCCTGTGCCCAGTATTGATACCAACAAAGGTGGCCCCCTGCGATGAGTGATGAGCAAGAGGATGATCTGGATCTGAAAAGCCTGTCTGACGAAGAGCTCGTCGAGCAGATGCATGATGACCTCTATGACGGCCTCAAAGAGGAGATTGAAGAGGGGACCAATATTCTCCTGGAAAGGGGTTGGGGGCCAGATAAGGTTCTGGCTGATGCTCTGGTCGAGGGTATGCGTATCGTTGGTATCGATTTTCGTGATGGCATTCTTTTCGTACCGGAAGTCTTGATGTCTGCGAACGCGATGAAAGGCGGCATGGCGATCCTGCGGCCACTGCTGGCAGAGACGGGCGCAGAATCCATTGGCACTGTCGTTATCGGCACGGTCAAAGGCGATATTCATGACATCGGCAAGAACCTGGTTGGAATGATGCTTGAGGGCGCAGGCTTTGAAGTTTTTGATCTTGGCATCAACAACCCGGTGGAAAATTACCTGGCCGCTATTGAGGAGCACAAGCCGGATATAGTCGGTATGTCTGCATTGCTTACCACCACCATGCCGTACATGAAAGTAGTGATCGACACGCTGGTTGAACAGGGTATGCGGGATGACTATGTTGTGCTGGTGGGAGGTGCTCCGCTGAATGAGGAATTCAGTCAGGCCATCGGGGCTGATGCGTACTGCCGCGATGCCGCGGTCGCGGTGGAGACCGCCAAGCAATTGATTGCTGAGCTCAGGGCGCGGCGAAAGTCCGCATAACTTAGCGTGGGCTGGCAGTGGTTTGACCCGGTGTTTCCCCGCTAAAGACCATCTTCCCATGTTGGACGTGAAGAACGCCGTCACCTGTTTGCGAGAGAAAGGTTATGCCCGCAACGCCGTCGTTAGGAAAGAGTCTGGTTATTGCCTGTGGAGCGTTGGCTCATGAGATCACTGCACTGGTTCGACTCAACAAGTGGCACCACCTTGAGATCCAGTGTCTTCCGGCAAGCCTGCATAATCACCCACGCCTGATTGCCCCGGCGGTGCGCGAACGGGTGCGGCAGTCTCGAGATGCGTTCGATTCTATTTTTGTCGCTTATGCCGATTGTGGTACCGGAGGAGCACTGGATGCGGTTCTCGCAGAAGAGCAGGTGGAAAGGCTTCCTGGCGCTCATTGTTATGAGTTCTTCTGGGGGTCACAAGCCTTTTTGGACAGACATGATAGTGAACCCGGGATATTCTATCTGACCGATTTTCTGGCACGGCATTTTGACCGGCTGGTGATGGAGGAGCTTGGCATCAAACGCCACCCGCAACTTCTGGAAACCTACTTTTCGGCATACACCAGGCTGATATACCTTGCTCAGACTAACTCGAAGGAAACTCTGGAGACTGCCCGCTCGGCAGCGCAAACCCTGGGGCTGGAATTTGAACATATCAGAACCGGTTATGGAGAGCTGGAAACGAGTCTGGCTGTCTTCTGTCGAGATTCGACAGCAAAGGAGATCTAATGGCAAAGTTGATCACTGTTTTTTGGCGGGATATCCCTGCGCAGGTCATGGCCCGCAAGGGTCGCAAGACAGTAAGACTTATGCTGGCGCAGCGTTTTCAGGACGCAATTGATCGTGCCGCCATGCGGGCTGGTAAAGGTTCGTCGGATGCTTACCTAAGCGAATGGCGTCGCGAGAGCGTGACCTGCAGCGACGATGATCTTGATCAGATGGCGGCGCAAACGGTAGAACACCTTGAGGCTGCACATACGGATGAGGACCTGTTAGCCCTGATCAGAGCTAAGGGCAGCGCCAGCGCTGACACTTCACAAACTGACTGACGCTGATGTACGCCCTGCGACAATGGTCTGTCCGCAATGCGCGAGTACTGGAGTGGTTATATGAGCATTTCGAAGGCGCTATGCTTGTCTTGCATCCGCTCTGGTTATGGATGGGGTACGATCGTATCGAGGCACCGATTTGCGCCACGGAGCGGCGAGTCAAGGCGGCATTGTTCGATTGCCGGATGTGTGGGCACTGCGTGCTCAGCCAGACTGGTATGTCCTGCCCCATGAACTGCCCTAAGGAATTGCGTAACGGCCCCTGTGGTGGTGTCCGGGAAAACGGGTTTTGCGAAGTAATGCCGCAGATGCGCTGTGTCTGGGTGGATGCCTGGGAAGGTTCCGGGCGCATGCGTGACCACTCCGGTATTCAGCGTGTACAGCCGCCGTTGGCGCAGGACCATCGCGGTCGCTCGTCATGGTTGCGTGAAGTGCGCCAAAAACGGGATCACCGATTCTTCGGCACAGCGGACTAATATGGTGAAAATTGAAGAGCCAGCACCTGGCGAACCCTTGCCAATCTTGGATGGGCATTCTTCGCCTGGCCGACTCGAGAGGGTGTTACGTGCAGGCCAGTTTGCAGTCACAACGGAGATTGCGCCGCCCGATGCAGCCGATGCGCAGGCTGTTTTTCAGCGCGCCAGCGTGTTTGATGGCTGGGTCGACGCCATCAATGCGACGGACGGGTCTGGCGCGAACTGCCACATGTCGAGTGTCGGGGTCTGTGCGTTACTGACGCGAAAAGGTTATGCAACGGTGATGCAGGTCTCCTGTCGGGATCGTAACCGGATCGCTATTCAGGGCGACGTGCTGGGAGCAGCGGCCATGGGCGTAACCAGTATCCTTTGCCTTACGGGCGATGGGGTTCAGGCCGGCGACCAACCCAATGCTAAGCCGGTGTTTGATTTTGATTGTATGAGCCTGTTGCAAACGGTCACATCCATGCGCGACCAGGGTGAGTTTCTGAGTGGGCGGGCGCTCAGCAACCCGCCGCGTGTTTTTATCGGCGCTGCGGCTAATCCTTTTGCCCCGCCGTTGGATTACCGCCCTTTGCGACTGAAGAAGAAGATCGATGCCGGCGCGCAGTTTGTGCAGACCCAGTACTGTTTCGATATTCAACGACTCAAGCAGTACATGGCCCAGGTTCATGACATGGGCCTGACCGAGCGTTGCTACATCCTGGTAGGCGTTGGCCCGCTCGCTTCGGCCCGTACCGCTGCGTGGATTCGCGATAATGTACCTGGTGTGCATATTCCAGACGAAATAATCCACCGCCTGCTGGCAGCGCACAATCCAAGGGAAGAAGGTATTCGCATATGTGTTGAGATGATCCAGGCAATCCGGGCGATTGAGGGTGTGCATGGTATCCATATCATGGCTTACCGACAGGAAGAACGGGTAAGCGACATAGTCAAGGATTCTGGTGTGCTTGAGGGGAGAGTCCCTTGGCATCCGGGTATGGCACAACGTTTAATACACTAAGAGGATAAGCAGGTGACAGTAACTGTTGTCAGTTCCGCAACGAAGGAAGTGAAGATTGGGTTTGATCAGCCATTTTGCATGATCGGAGAGAGGATTAATCCGACCGGACGCAAGGCGCTGGCTGCCGAAATGAAACTAGGCAATTATGCTCGCGTGGAGTTGGATGCTCTGGCTCAGGTGGCCGCGGGCGCTCATATGCTCGATGTCAATGCTGGAATCCCGCTCGCCGATGAGCCGGCCATACTGGCCGAGTGCATACAACTGGTGCAGTCATTGACTAATGTACCGCTGTCTATCGATTCTTCTATTGTCGCGGCGCTAGAGTCTGGGCTAGCTGTTTACCAGGGTAAGGCACTGATTAATTCGGTAACGGGTGAAGAAGAAAGAATGGAGCAAGTCTTACCACTGGTCAAAAAATACGGCGCGGCTGTAGTGGCTATCTCGAACGACGAGACGGGAATCTCCGAGGATCCGAACGTGCGTTTTGATGTGGCCCGGAAGATCGTTGAGCGCGCCGCTGATTACGGCATTCCCGCTGAGGATGTGGTGGTTGATCCACTGGTGATGCCGATCGGCGCCCTGAATGATTCGGGCCGACAGGTGATGCATATTCTGAAACGACTGCGCGATGAATTAAAGGTCAACAGCACCTGCGGCGCATCGAACGTCAGTTTCGGCTTACCTAATCGCAATGGTTTGAATGCGGCGTTCTTAACCATGGCCATTGGCGCCGGGATGACATCAGCTATTACCAGTCCATTGCACGGCGAGGTTATGGCGGCGGTTATGGGGGCGGATGTCATGATGGGGCACGATCCAGATTGTCGACGCTGGATTGCACGCTATCGCGACCCACCGGGTGAAGGCCTGTCCGGTGTTCGTGAGGGCCGTCGTCGTGGTCGGCGTTGGGCGGCCAGTGGCTGAGCAGCACACTTGCGGCAGTTGTCTATGCGGGGCTGTGTCGTTTACAGTCCGTGGGCCGCTTCGCCCGGTGTTGGCCTGCCATTGCTCGCAGTGTCGCAAGACCAGTGGTCATTACTGGGCGGCAACAGCAGCGCCGTCGGATTGCGTGGAGATTACGCATGGGGGCGCTCTAGAATGGTTTCAATCCTCTGCTCAGGCGCAAAGAGGGTTTTGTCGTCGTTGTGGGTCTAGCCTGTTCTGGCGTCACGCGTCTCGCGATGCATGGGGGATAGCGGCTGGCGCGTTAGATAGCCCGACCGGCCTACACACCCAGGCCCATATATTTTTTACCGATGCATCAGATTACTACCTTATTCACCCGGATGAGGCAACGATTGAGGGCAGTTCCAGTTGAGTACTGCTGACGCCACTGAAACTGTACTCGCAACAGGTGGGGATGTGCTGGTGGTGTTCACCCCATCCGGTCGCAGGGGGCGTGTTGCCCATGGGGCGACCGTGTTGCAGGCGGCGCGCGAACTTGGCGTCGATTTGGATTCGGTGTGCGGGGGTCGGGCGATCTGTGGTCGCTGCCAGGTGACCCTCAGTGAGGGGTCATTTCCCAAACACGGTATTGAATCGCGGCCGGAGCACCTTTCCGACTTTGGCGGGAATGAGGTTGATTACCACGCGGTAAGTGGTCTGGCCCAGAGTCGGCGATTGGGGTGCTCAGCCCGGTTGCTTGGTGATGCAGTGATCGATGTGCCCCCTGAGAGCCAGGTTCATCGCCAAGTGATCCGCAAGCGAACCGAAGTACACGATCTGTCAGTCGACCCTCTGGTGCATTTGTACGTGGTTGAAGTCAGCCCACCCAACATGCACGAGGCAGTGTCTGACCTTCGCCGTCTGGAAGAGGAATTAGAGTTCGAATGGGCTTTGACGGGGCTCAGTTGTGACTCGCAGGTACTGGCAAAACTGCAAGCCGTGATGCGCGAGGGTAATTGGCAGGTCACGGTTGCTGTATTTCAGCACCGTGAGATCATCGCTATCTGGCCTGGTTATCACGACACGGCGCTAGGGCTTGCGGTTGATGTGGGTTCAACCACGATTGCCATGCATCTTATCGAACTGACCAGCGGCCAGTCTCTTGCCTCGGTTGGTCGGATGAATCCGCAGATCCGGTTTGGCGAAGATCTGATGAGCCGTGTCTCTTACGTGATGATGCATCCGGGTAGCGAACAGGATATGTCTCAGGTCATACGCCAGACCTTGGCAGAACTGGTAACAGAAGTCTGCCAAGAAACTGACAGCAATGTGGATGACATACTCGACTGCGCTTTTGTCGGCAATCCGATCATGCATCACCTGCTGTTGGGGCTTTCCCCGGTTGAATTGGGCGGAGCGCCGTTTGCGCTTGCCACGGACAGCGCTATCACGATGCCCGCACAGGAACTTAATCTTGGCCTTAATCGCGGTGCTCGCTGTTATGTGCTGCCTTGTATTGCGGGCCACGTTGGCGCCGACTGTGCAGCTGTGGTTTTGTCCGAGGCGCCGTATCTGCGCAAGGAGATGACTTTGCTGGTTGATATAGGCACCAACGCAGAGATCGTCCTGGGAAATCGAGATCGCCTGTTGGCAGCCAGTAGCCCCACGGGCCCAGCCTTTGAAGGAGCGCAGATCAGCGGTGGCCAGCGCGCCGCCCCCGGGGCGATCGAGCGGGTGCGTATTGATCGCGAAACCCTGGAGCCCCGGATCCGGGTGATCGGCTGCGACCTGTGGTCTGACGACCCCGGGTTTGACGAGGCGATCGCGGCGGTAGGTATTTCGGGCATTTGTGGTTCGGGGATTATCGAAGTGGTGGCCGAGATGTATCTCGCTGGCATACTCAGCTCCGACGGAGTCATCGATGGAAATTTGTCTCAACACTCGGCCCGGGTGATTGCAGATGGCAGGACCTTCGCTTTTGTCCTGCACAAGGGTGATATTACGGTCACAATAACCCAAAACGATGTGCGTGCCATCCAGCTTGCTAAAGCAGCGCTTTACGCCGGGATTCGATTGTTAATGGATAAACTTGAGGTGGAAGAGATTGATCGCATTCGTCTGGCCGGTGCGTTTGGTTCCCATATTGATGTTAAGTACGCTATGGTGCTGGGTCTGATTCCCGACTGTGAATTGGGCAATGTCACCTCGGCAGGGAATGCGGCAGGGAGCGGCGCTCATATTGCCTTGGTTGATGTGAACGCCCGCCGGGAGATCGAAAGGGAAATCCGTAAAATAGAAAAAATTGAAACTGCCGTCGAACCCAGGTTCCAGGAGCATTTTGTTGAGGCGATGGCTATTCCCCATAAGAGTGCTCGATTCCCCCAATTGTCCAAGGCGGTCACATGGCCAACCCGCATAACCGGGGCAAAGACGCAGACGATGACGGGCAACCGGCGTCGCCGCAGGCGCTGAGCATTACCCCCTTGCCCGGACAAGGTGGCGCGACTACCCTTGAGTCTCGCGATACCTTACCCGGGAGGTTGAAGCTGTGACCATCGATAACTTAAGACAGGTAACTTTGTTCTCCACCTTGGAGGACCACGACCTACAGGCTCTGGCCGCACTGGCCAGACCGATCACAGCGCAACGTGGTGAGATCATCATCAGTCAGGGTTCGGTTGGCGACGCGCTTTATGTCGTTATAAGTGGTCGTGTCCGGGTTTATGTGTCAGATAAGGACGGCAAGGAGATGGTGCTCGCATTGGAAGGTCCCTCAGCAGTATTTGGGGAAATAGCCGTGCTTGACGGCGCAGTCCGTTCGGCATCTATAGCCGCTATGGAGCAAACTGAATTACTCAAGATAGGTGCAGATGATTTTTTTGCTTTACTTGAGCGCAATGCTGAACTCAACCGCTCGGTGATCCAAAGCTTGGCCGGTCGAATTCGAAAGCTAACCCACGGGGCCCAGGGGCTTGCCTTAGATAGTGTTTACCGGCGGTTGACCGCCCGGCTACAAGAGTGTGCCGTGGAGGAAAACGGCGAGTGGGTTATTACCGAACGGCTGACCCACCAGTTGCTCGCCGACATGATCGGTTGCTCCCGGGAAATGGTTAGCAGAATCATGAGTGATCTGGTTAAGGGTGGGTACATCCGCATTGAGCCGGGTCGCTGGGTTATCGAGCGCAAGTTGCCCGCGGACTATTGATAGTTGCCAGGTAGCAGTTAGAGCCTATCCAGTCGGTCGACGGACTTGTAATTTTCACCGTTACCTTCTCCCGATATTCCCACTGGGCGTTATAGTGGCTGTTCAGTAGGTGCCAGTCGGCCCTTATTTCACTATTCAGCTCACTGGGAAGTATCTTATGGCTGGCTACCCCTTTAACCCCAGTTGATTCAGTGTAAAGGGAGTCCCATGACCCAACCGAGATGGTCGGCCAGTTTATTGGTAACGAGGCCAAGGAGAACTATATGCCAGCCGGGGTGATTCAAAAAATGCACACCAAGGCCGCTTCACCGGTGGAGTATCAACTGCCTATCGGCGAAGCGCTTGTAGGACTCAATGCGTTATTGGGTCGGGAACTTGAAATCGAATTCTGCGGTGAAATATTTTGTCTGAGCTGTGGGCGCAAGACCAATAAAAGTTTTAATCAGGGGCATTGTTATCCCTGTTTGAAGCGACTCGCGGCTTGCGACCAATGCATCATAAAGCCAGAGTTGTGCCATTTCCATGAAGGAACTTGCCGGGAGCCAGAGTGGGGTCAGGCCCATTGCTTGCAATCCCATATCGTGTACCTTGCTAATTCATCAGGGTTGAAAGTCGGCGTCACTCGGGCTACCCAGGTTCCCACTCGCTGGATTGATCAAGGGGCTTCCCAGGCGCTACCCATTTTTGAGGTCAGTGAGCGGCGTATTGCCGGATTGCTGGAGGTCGCGATACGCACTGTCGTATCTGACCGTACGGCCTGGCAGCGCATGCTTAAGGGGGTTCCTGACCAGCTTGATCTGGTGGCTGAGCGAGAACGATTGCTCGGGCAGGCGGATGCTGCCATAGGCCCCGTGACCGAAGCTATTGACCCAGGCCAGGTGCGATTAATGGAAGAAGCGTCTCCGGTCCAGATTCAGTATCCAGTCAACCAGTATCCGGAAAAAGTGACTGCTCTTAACCTTGATAAAACGCCCCGGGTTGCGGGGCGTCTGCTCGGTATCAAGGGTCAGTATCTGATTTTGGACAGCGGCGTACTGAATATCCGCAAGTTTGGCGGTTACCGGCTTACCCTGGAGTACTAGCAGGCTTTATCTTCCGGGCGCGTGTGCAACGGGCCTGGAAGCCTGGTTAGGCTGCGGCGACCCCCAGATGGTCGCGCCAGCCCGGGTAGAGTGCATCGGCATCCTGTGGAAACGACTCGAAGGCGCGCGCAAACTCCCTGTGATCCTTGGCCCATTCGATGGGGTCGGCGCCGGCGAGCCAGCACTGGTAGGCCTGGCGCAGTGAAACCGCTCCCGCAGCCGGACTGTCGATATGCCCATAACTGCCGCCTCCGGCGGTGTTGATGAGGTTGCCGTGGCCCAGGTTCTCGAAAAACCCGGGCAGTCGCAGTGCATTCATGCCCCCGGAGATGATCGGGGTGGTTGGCTTCATGCCTAGCCATTCCTGGTGATAGGCCGGCCCGGTGTAACTGTCGCGCTCGATGATATAAGCGATCGCGCGGTCATCGCGCTCACCTTCCATCTTGCCATAACCCATGGTGCCCACATGTATGCCTGAGGCGCCTTGCAGGCGCGACATCTTGGCGAGCACGTAGGCGGTGTAACCCCGTTTCGCTGAAGGCGAGGTTACTGCGCCGTGGCCGGCCCGGTGATAGTGCAGGTACTGATTGGGAAACCAGCGTCGGGCTGTGGTAACCATGCCTGGTCCGCCCACATAGCCGTCGACCAGGAAAGCGCAATGATCTGCAAATTCGCCGAATTGCGAAAGAATAAATTCACCCCGGGCAACCATCTCGTTATGGCAGTCGGCGGTAATGTTTGCAGAGAACAGTTTGGCATCGCCAGTATCGTCCTGCGCCCGCGTCATTGCGTCGACTACCAGCGGGATAACCTCCTTCATCGGTGCGAATGTCTGGTTACCCTGGGGTTCGTCGTTCTTGATGAAGTCGCCACCCATCCAGAACTGGTAGGCTGCCTCGGCAAATGGCTTCGGCCGCAGCCCCAGTTTTGGCTTGATAATGGTCCCGGCGATAAAACCTCCGTCTACGATCGGGCGCCCCAGGACACGCCACAAGTCGGATATGTCTTTGGCAGGCCCATCGAACAGTTGCACTGCCCTTGGCGGCACGTAGAAGTCATACATCTTAGCGTGTTCAATATCGCCCATACCCTGGTTGTTGCCAATCGTGAGGGTCAGGAAAGAAGCAATCATCATGCGTCCATCGGTGATATTGCGATCGAACAGTTCCAGCGGGTAGGCGATACGCATATCTTCGCTGGCTTCGTCTATTTGGTAGACCAGGGCATCGACCCCTTTGGTAAAGTCATCTGTAGTGGAAACATCCACGTTCGTTCCGGTGGACGATTCAGCGGCAAAGTGGGCCGCACCTTCAAGATAACCGGCCCCGGGCTTGGGCTTCATCCGGTAGGCGCAAAGGATATGTCGACCTTCGTCCATGAGAGTCTGCTCATCAAGATTGAGGTCGGCGTAACGACTGGATTGATTTAAAGACACTGCCTTTTACTCCCAGGTTGCCCCGCACCTGTCCGTCAGGTCTGCGTTAAGCGTTGATGGATCTGAAGCGGGTAATGTTAATACGGTCTACAGGCCTAACCATAAACCAGCATAATCATAAATAAAAGTAAGATTAAATGATATTAAAAATAAGTAAATCGTTATGTGACAATGATACACCCATTTCTGGTCCGGCGGTTTGATGGCCCCCTATGGTGTGCTTATCCGCACCGGTGCCGGTTGTCCCAGGATCATGCCATTAGCAGGTCCAGGACGGGCGGGTATGTTGCAGGACAATAGGAGCGACAGGCCCGCTAGGACAGCGCCGACAAGAAATACCGTCGCCGGCGAGTTCAACCAGAGTATCCCGAGTACCGCCGGCAGGATCACCGCCGCGATATGGTTGATTGTGAAAGCGACCCCGGCACTGGAGGCAAAATCAGCTGGATCAGCAATTTTTTGAAAATAAGTCTTGATGGCAATTGCCAGGGCAAAAAAGAAGTGGTCGACGATATACAATCCGGCCGCCAGTTCTGCATTATTGACGAAAGCGTAGGCGATGAACACGATCACCAAGCCAGTGTACTCAAAGACCAATGCCGCTCTTTCCCCCACAATTCCGATCAGTCGTCCAATGCGTGCAGCAAACAGCATATTCAAGGTGGCGTTGATCAGGAACAGGACAGAGATGGCGGCGACGCTGTAGCCGAATTTCTCGACCATTAGAAAGCCGGCAAAAACGATAAATATCTGCCGCCGTGCGCCGGACAGAAAGGTCAGGGCGTAGTACAGCCAGTATCGTTTGCGCAGAACCATATGCCGATGCTGGCGAATCTTGACGGGGAACTGTGGAAAAGACACAGCACAGATCAGAGCAATCAGCACCGTGGCCGCACCACCGAGCGCGTAGACCACAGTGAAGCCCAGACCAGCCAGATCAAACGCCAGCCAGATCATGCCGAAGGTTACAATCGAGGTGAAAGCGCCCACCGCAATGATGCGCCCCAGCACCTCAGGCGCTTTGTCCTTATCCAGCCACTGTAGCGACAGCGACGTCTGGATAGTTTCATAGTAGTGAAAGCCCACAGACATGATGACCGTAGTGATGTATAGACCCATGACATTTGGGAAAAATCCGGTAATCAAAGTGCCCACCCCTAGCAGCGCCAGCGAGATCAACGCAATGGATTGTTCTCGAAGCAAAAAAAGCAGGAAAACCACGCCAAAGGCCAGGAATCCGGGTATCTCCCGAAGGCTTTGCAGCACACCGATCTCAATCCCGGTGAATGCGGCACGCTCGATCGCAAAGTTGTTCAATAGTGCTTGCCAGGTGGCGAAGCTCAGCGGCACGGCACCCGCCATCAGCAGCAGTAGGATCTCGGGATGGTTTCTGATATTTTTTAGGTTCACGGGTTTTGTTGGTCTGTCCACCGTAACAACGGATAGCAGGGGTTTAGTGTATTGATTGCTGTTGTACAAACACCGCAGCGATGGTGAAAGAATGATGTGAATGGTACAGTGCCGACCGACTCAACGGGATAAGTTATCAATGAATTCCGATAAAATAAAAACATCGACCCAGGTTGGACTGTTTGTTACCTGCCTGGCCGACCTTATTCGCCCCCAGATTGGTTTTGCGGCGGTGGCGCTGCTGGAGCAGGCTGGTTGCACAGTCCGAGTGCCACGTAACCAGACTTGTTGCGGACAGCCTGCGCTCAATAGTGGGGACAGTGCCAGCACAATCGCAATCGCGAAAATGGTGATCAAAACTTTTGCCCAGGATGATTACGTCATCGCCGCTTCAGGTTCCTGTGTTGACACTATATGCCACAAGTACCCAGAGCTTTTCCGTAATGATGCACTCTGGGCGGGGCGAGCTCGCGCACTGGCAGCAAAAACCTGGGAACTGACAAGTTTTCTGGTCGAGGTCATGGAGTTGCAGCAGGTGGAAGCCACCTACGACGGTGTTTGCAGTTACCATGATTCCTGTTCAGGGTTGCGGGAACTTGGCATCCACGATCAGCCGCGGCAACTGCTGGCCAGTGTCGTGGGTTTGGAACTCAAGGAAATGAACGAGAACAACGTCTGTTGTGGTTTTGGAGGGTTATTCAGTATCAAGTATCCTGATATTTCCACCCGGATGGTCAGTGATAAATGCGCTAATGTTGGTCACAGTGGGGTCGATACCTTGCTCGGTGGAGATCTAGGCTGTCTGCTCAATATCGCCGGTCGCCTGCGCCGTGAAGGCGCTCCGGTCCGGGTTTTTCATGTAGCTGAAGTGCTTGCTGGAATGACCGACGGGCCTGCGATCGGCGAAGGAGAATCTGACTTATGAGCGCTGTTGCCAGCCAGAAAGTGGCGTTTCGTGAGCGTACAACACGTGCCTTGCGCGACAGTAATCTGCAACAGGCTATGGGTAAGGCCCGCGGCGGTTTTGTTGATAAACGCCTTGAAGCGATGGCCGCGTTACCGGAATTTGATGAGACTCGGGATGCAGCCCGTGACATTAAGGACCATGTGCTGGCAAATCTTGATGGATACCTCGAACTGTACGAACAGAAGGTGATTGAAAATGGCGGCCAGGTGCACTGGGCCCGCACTGCTGAAGAGGCCTGCCAGATCGTTGCGGATATCTGCAAAGAGGCTAATGCGCAGGTGGTAACCAAAGGCAAGTCGATGGTTTCGGAGGAAATGCACCTGAATTCAGTGCTTGAGGCCGCCGGCCTTAAGGTGGTTGAAACCGATTTGGGGGAATACATCGTCCAACTGGCAGGGGAGACGCCCAGTCATATTATTGCCCCAGCGGTACACAAGACCCGCGAGCAGATTACTGAGCTCTTTCATGAACACCATAGCAAGCTTGGCTACACCGACCGGGTGACGCAGCGCGAAGCTTTGGTTAATGAAGCTCGCAGTGTGCTGAGGGGCACTTTTGTCACGGCTGATGTGGGGATCACCGGAGCCAACTTTCTGGTGGCAGAAACCGGAGCAAATGTGATCGTGACCAACGAGGGTAATGGAGATTTGACCAGTTCCCTGCCTCGGGTACACATTGTGACAGCAGGGATCGAAAAAGTGATTCCCTCGCTGGATGATTTATCGGTTTTGTTGCGAGTACTCGCGCGCAGCGCCACCGGGCAAGAAATGTCGGCCTACACCTCGCTGTATTCTGGGCCACGCCAAGATACCGACAGCGAAGGCCCTGAAGCCTACCACGTGGTCTTGTTGGATAACGGCCGCTCTACCATGCTGGGTGGAGGCTATCGGTCTATGTTGCGCTGTATCCGCTGCGGGGCTTGCCTGAACCATTGCCCGGTCTATAGCGCGATCGGTGGGCACGCTTACGGTTGGGTCTACTCAGGACCTATGGGGTCGGTGCTTACCCCTTTACTCAATGGTTTTGACGATTCGGTTGATTTGCCTAATGCCTGCACTTTGAACGGGCGCTGTAAGGCGGTTTGCCCGGTACGCATACCTTTGTCGGATCTGTTGCTCAAACATCGCCTTGAGCAGTATCGGCGTCGACTGACGCCATTGTTCGGACGGTTTTTAGTGCGAGCCTGGGCTTGGGTTGCGACTCGACCGAGGTTGTATCAGGGATTGATGGCTTTGCCGCTGTGGCTGATGCACTGGCGTGGGCACCGCCGAGGCGCACTTGAACACATTCCCTTTGCTGGTGGTTGGACAGACAGTCGTGATTTCCCAACGCCCGCCGGCCGTTCTTTTATCCGTCAGTGGCATTCGCGAAAGGGCAAGTCATGACTGAGGCGCGTACTCAGATTCTCGCCAACATTCGCAGCGCCCTGACCGGTGGTGAGCCGCGAACACCTTTGCGTATGAATGAACTGAAAGCGCGCATTGAGTCCTCTACTCCCAAGGCTCAGCCACATTTTGAAGACGAACTGCTCAACCGCTTTTGTCAAAAGCATGTCGCAGTTCATGGAACCTATGAGCGGGTGGCAGCACAAGATCTCGAAGGTGGGGTGCTCCGCCACATTGGCGCCCATCAGGTTGATCCGCAGTTGTATCTGGGCGCTGGACCCTTGCTTGATGCGGTGCAGTGGTCAGATCAGGTATTTACCTATTTCAAGAGTGCAGACCAGCACACTCAGGTCGCGGTCAGTGAAGCCTTTGCTGCAATCGCTGAGACGGGAACGGTTGTGCTGTGCTCTGGGGCCAGTACGCCTACTTCACACAACTTTTTACCTGAAGACCACATTGTGGTTGTTGACAGTGCCCGGATCGTCCGTCACCAGGAGGATGTCTGGACGCTTCTGCGCAATCGGGAGGATGCTGCCGCCCGGGTGGTCAACCTCATTACAGGCCCTTCAAAAACCGGTGACATCGAGCAGACCATCCAGTATGGCGCCCACGGACCGCGGCGCTTGCACTTATTGATCGTTGAGCTTGCCTAGTGTTTTAGCACTCGTGTGGCGTTCGCACGCACTCGCTATAATTCCCCTGAGATAACCGGGTTAACCAGCCATTCTCACCGCGCCTTCAATCGAGACCGGACGACGGGGCGTGGACAACAGGGCGCGATCAATGCAGACAAGTTTCACGCATGAACAGTTGCTGGAATGCGGTCACGGCAGGATGTTTGGACCAGGGAATGCCCAATTACCGCTGCCACCGATGCTCATGTTCGACCGTATTGTCCGGATTTGTGACGAAGGTGGCGAATACGGAAAGGGAGAGATAGTGGCTGAGCTCGACTTGAGCCCACAACTGTGGTTCTTTGACTGCCATTTTAAGCATGACCCGGTAATGCCTGGCTGTTTAGGTCTTGATGCCCTTTGGCAATTGGTGGGATTCTTTTTAGGCTGGAAAGGGGGCTTGGGCCATGGGCGAGCGCTTGGCGCGGGCGCGATTCGTTTTACCGGCCAAATTACCCCGCAGTGCAAAATGGTCCGTTACCGGGTTTCACTTAAGCGCGTGGTGATGCGCCGACTGTACATGGGTATCGCCGATGGCCAGGTGGAAGTCGATGACCGTACGATTTATACCGGACAAGACCTTCGGGTAGGCTTGTTTACCGATACCGATACCGATGGTGAGGCTGCAACAAAATGAGACGCGTAGTTATCACCGGCATGGGTATCGTCAGTAGTATCGGAAACAATTGCAGTGAGGTCGCCGCATCGTTGCGCTGTGGGCGTTCAGGGATTGTTTTGGCCGATGAGTATCGTGATCTGAATTTTCGCTCCCAGGTGCATGGCAGTATAGATATCGATCTGGATCAGTTAATTGAGCGCAAGCTCAAACGCTTCATGGGCGGTTCGGCTGCTTATAACTATATTGCGATGCGCGAGGCTGTCGAGGACTCAGGACTCACCGAAGCCGATGTCTCGAACCCCCGCACCGGATTGGTAGTTGGTAGCGGGGGCGGCTCACCAGAAAACATTGTCGTCGCTGCAGACCTGCTTCGCGAGAAAGGGGTTAAGCGAGTGGGGCCATACATGGTGACCCGGACCATGGGCAGCACCAACTCAGCATGTCTTGGTACAGCGTTTGGTATCAAGGGCGTCTCCTACTCAATCAGTTCCGCCTGCTCAACCAGCGCCCACTGTATTGGCAATGGCATGGAATTGATCCAAATGGGCAAGCAGGATATTGTTTTTGCCGGAGGTGGTGAGGAGCTGCATTGGTCCACGTCGGTACTGTTTGATGCGATGGGGGCGATGTCATCGCGCTACAACGAGTCACCCGAGACGGCATCTCGCGCCTACGATGCTGATCGGGATGGTTTTGTTATTTCGGGAGGTGGTGGCGTCCTGGTGCTGGAGGCACTAGAGCATGCACAGCACCGAGGTGCGAAGATTTTTGCCGAATTGGTGGGATACGGCGCCACCGGTGATGGCGTTGACATGGTTCAGCCTTCTGGAGAGGGTGCAGTTCGTTGCATGAACCTGGCGCTTCAGGATGTGACAGAGCCTGTGGACTACATCAATACCCATGGCACCAGTACGCCGGTGGGGGATATTCGAGAACTAGAGGCAATCCGCGAGGTTTTTGGCGCTAAGGTCCCGTCATTGAGCGCGACTAAATCTCTGACAGGACATGCTCTTGGCGCGGCGGGCGTCAACGAGGCCATTTATTCTCTGCTGATGTTGCAGGGGGGCTTTCTTGCTCCATCTATCAATATCGAAAACCTGGATCCGCAGGCGCTGGGTTTTCCGATTGTTCGACAGGCCATAGAGGTTGATGATCTACATACCGTGATGTCTAACAGCTTCGGCTTTGGTGGCACCAACGCAACTCTGGTTTTTCAGCGCTTCACCGACTGAATATTTTTTTCACTGCCTGCCGCGTTGCGGCATTAATTACCCCGTAGTTGTTTTATCGACTTTCCAGGTTGATCTGGTATCGGAGCCAAATCGATCTTGGACATAGCTCTCGACCAGAGCGATAAACTGTACTGCGATATCGTTACCTCGCAAGGTAAGTACTTTTTTCCCATCCTGGTAAACCGGTGCCGCCGGTTGCTCACCGGTGCCCGGCAGGCTAATGCCGATGTCGGCATGACGGCTCTCCCCGGGCCCATTGACTATGCAGCCCATCACCGCGACAGATAACGACTCTACACCGGGGTAGCGCGCCCGCCAGTGAGGCATGCGTGCTTGCAGGTGGTCTTGTACCTCACTTGCCAGGTGCTGAAAAAAATCGCTGGTGGTTCGACCACAGCCGGGACAGGCAATGACCTGTGGCGAAAAACTGCGCAACCCAAGGGACTGCAGTATTGTTTGGGCAACCCGAACCTCTCGGGTTCGGCTCTCACCGGGCTGCGGCGTGAGCGATACCCGGATCGTGTCGCCAATGCCTTCGTGCATCAGAATTGCCAAGGCGGCGGTCGACGAAACGACACCCTTGTCTCCCATGCCTGCCTCAGTCAGACCCAGATGCAATGCCAGGTCCGAGCGGCGCGACAGTTCGCGATAAACCTGAATAAGGTCAGATACGCGGCTGACCTTGGCCGACAGAACAATCTGGCTGGGTTCAAGGCCTTCCCGCTGCGCCAGCGCTGCGCTGCTTAATACCGAATCGATCAGCGCTTCTCGGGTGATCGCCTCCAGAGAGTGCGGCTGCTTGGCCGCTGCGTTCTCATCAAGTTTTTGTGCCAGGAGTTGCTGGTCGAGTGAGCCCCAGTTGACACCGATCCGTACTGGCTTGTTACGACGGCAGGCTTGTTCAATCATCTGGCAAAAACGTACATCTCGTTTTTGACCCTTACCGACATTGCCTGGGTTGATTCGGTATTTGTCCAGCGCATCGGCACAGTCGCTAACATCGCGCAGCAGGGTATGACCGTTATAGTGAAAATCACCCACCAGCGGAACATCGCATCCTGCCGAGCGTAAGCGATGGTGGATCTTGGGTACGGCCCGCGCAGCGGCCTGGGTATCGACTGTAATGCGTACGATTTCGGAACCGGCTTCAGCTAGTTCCAAAATCTGACGGGTCGTGGCTTCGATGTTTGCCGTCTCGGTGTTGGTCATTGACTGCACCACCACCGGGGCATTGCCACCAATTCGTATACCGCCCACGTTGACAGTGTGGTTTAGTTTTCTGGGAATAAGAATCTCGTCCATGCTGATTTACCGGGAGCAGGAGAGGGTGATCCTAGCGGGCCTACATCCGAAATACGCCGAAATGACTTTCTTCAATCGGCGCATTATGAACAGTTGCCAGAGCCAGGGATAGTACCCGGCGGGTATGAGCCGGGTCGATGATCCCGTCATCCCAAAGGCGAGCACTGGCATAAAACGGGCTTCCCTGGTGCTCATATTGACTGGCGATGGCAGAGCGGAATTGCGCCTCAGCCTCGGTGGACCATTCTTGACCTGCCTGCTGGGCGCCATCGCGGCGCACTTGCGCCAATACCTGTGCTGCGGTATCTCCACCCATCACGGAGATACGTGCGTTGGGCCACATCCACAAGAATCGCGGGTCATAGGCGCGGCCGCACATGCCGTAATTGCCAGCGCCAAAACTTCCGCCGATGATTACTGTGAGTTTGGGTACACGGCTACAAGCAACCGCGGTTACCAGTTTGGCGCCATCTCGGGCGATGCCTCCATGCTCATAGCGGCTACCAACCATGAAGCCGGTAATATTTTGCAAAAACAGCAGTGGGATCTTGCGTTGACTGCACAGTTCGATGAAATGGGCGCCCTTGAGCGCAGATTCGGAAAAAAGAATCCCGTTGTTGGCGATAATGCCGATGGGGTAGCCGCCAATCCGGGCAAAACCGCAGACCAGGGTTTTGCCATAACGCGCCTTGAACTCGTCGAACTCGCTGGCATCGACAATGCGGCAGATAATTTCACGAGCATCAAATGGTAGGCGTGGATCAGTTGGAATAACGCCGTAAAGCTCTTCCACCCCATGGATGGGGTCGGCAGGCTCAGCTTCAAAGGGGGGGATCGCGGGCGGCGGGCGGTTCAGATGAGAGACGATGCCTCGTGCCAACTCCAGCGCATGACGGTCGTCATTGGCGAGATAGTCGGCCACCCCCGAGATCCGGGTATGTACATCAGCGCCGCCGAGCGCCTCGGCACTGACTTCCTCGCCAGTCGCCGCTTTTACCAGTGGCGGCCCACCAAGAAAAATAGTCCCTTGCCGGCGAACGATAATAGCCTGGTCTGACATGGCCGGTACATAAGCGCCCCCGGCGGTACACGACCCCATGACCACCGAAATCTGGGGAATCCCTGCAGCAGACATGTTTGCCTGATTGAAGAATATTCGGCCAAAATGTTCCCGGTCGGGAAACACCTCATCTTGGCGGGGCAGGTAGGCCCCACCGGAGTCGACCAGATAAATGCAGGGCAGGCGATTTTGTTCGGCGATGGCCTGGGCCCGGAGGTGTTTCTTGACCGTAATCGGGTAGTAGGTGCCACCCTTCACAGTGGCATCGTTGACGACCACTACGCAGGGTCGTCCGTGGATCTGGCCGATACCTGTGACAATGCCCCCGCAAGGCACTTCGTCTTCGTATAACTGCCAGCCCGCGAGCTGTGAGAATTCGAGAAAAGTGCTGCCTGGGTCGAGCAGTCCTTCGATTCGCTCGCGTGCGAGCAACTTGCCCCGAGCGGCGTGACGCTGGCGCGCCTTTTCACTTCCGCCCTGGGCGACCTGATCAATAACTTTGCAAACAGCTGCCGTTTTTTGCAGCATCGCCTTTCGGTTTGCAGCAAAGTCAGCTGAAGTGGTATCTATCCGACTGGCGAACGCACTCATGTGATCAGTCCAATTAGTGTTACCAACTGCCGTGTGATAGCTGCTGGTATAGATGCCTAAAGCGATCGGCGCCCCAGAATAACTTCTGGTTTATGAGCCGGAATGGCAAGCCAAAAATGCCTTGGGCGCACGCCTCGTCATTGACTGCGCATAACTGGCGTTTGCAATCCTCAGATTGGAGGCCAGTTTCAGTATGCTGTGGCGCGCTGGCGGCCAGTTTGTCAATTCGTTCACTGGCAACATAGCCATAGGGCGATGAGAAATCAAAGAACCATTTGATGGGTGTAGTCATGGCGATTCCCCTATTGGGAAGTCGATCAGCTAATACGTTCGAAAGCCATCGCGGTGGCTTCGCCACCACCGATACAAAGCGAAGCTACACCCCGGCGCAGGTCATATCGCGCCATGGCGTGAAGCAAGGTTACGATGATGCGAGCGCCCGAGGCACCGACGGGATGTCCCAACGCGCAGGCACCACCGTGGACGTTTAGTTTTTCGTGCGGTATGGCGAGATCACGCATAGCTGCCATCGCCACTACGGCGAAAGCTTCATTGACTTCAAAAAGGTCAACTGAATCGACACTCCAGTCGACTGAATCGAGTAGTTTGCGCATGGCGAATACAGGCGCGGTGGTAAACAAGCCAGGCTCGTTGGCAAAACTGGCGTGCCCGAGTATTCGTGCCAGCGGCACATGCCCGCCTTTTTCGGCATCGGATAAACGCATCATAACCAGAGCGGCGCCGCCATCGGAGATCGAGCTCGAGTTGGCAGGGGTCACGGTGCCATCTTTACGAAAGGCCGGCTTCAGATGTGGAATCTTCTCGATATTGGCATTGAGCGGTTGTTCATCGAATTCGACTGTTACGGTTTCTTTGCGTCCAACAATTGAGACTGGGGTGATTTCATCACGAAACGCGCCACTGTCTGTTGCTTCCTTGGCCCGGGTGAGCGACTCGATAGCAAAGTCGTCCTGGTCTTTACGGCTAAAGCCATAACGCTCAGCGCAGTCTTCCGCATAATGGCCCATCAGTTTGCCGGGTTCGTAGGCATCTTCAAGTCCGTCGACAAACATGTGATCTAGCAGCTCGCCATTACCGAGTCGGTAACCCGCGCGGGCTTTAGGCAGCAAGTAAGGGGCATTACTCATGCTCTCCAGTCCGCCGGTCACAGTGACGCGAGCGGCACCGGCACGAATGATATCGTGGCCCAGCATGGCGGCTTTCATGCCTGAGCCACACATCTTGTTGATGGTGGTGCATGGTATGGCGAGCGGCAGTCCAGCTCCGAGTGCCGCCTGGCGGGCAGGGGCCTGACGTTGTCCGGCCGGCAGTACGCATCCCATCAGTACTTCATCCACTGAATCTGGCGCACTACCTGAACGCTCGATCGCAGCGGCAATAGCTGCGGCACCCAGTTCGGGGGCTTTGAGCCCTGTTAGACTGCCCTGGAAACTGCCCATTGGGGTTCGGGCGGCGCCAGTAATGACGATTGGATCATCTTGCATGATGAGTCCTCCTTCAGTTACTTTCGTTAAAGAGTTCGCGGCCAATCAACATCCGTCGCATTTCACTGGTACCGGCACCAATTTCATAAAGCTTTGCATCTCGTAACAGTCGGCCGGCAGCCTGCTCGTTGACATAGCCTGAAGCGCCAAGTAATTGGATTGCGTCCAGGGCCATCTGAGTCGCCCGCTCGGCACTGTACAGTATTGCTCCGGCCGCATCTTTTCGTGTGGTTTCTTTGCGGTCACATGCTCTGGCCACTGCATAGACGTAGGCGCGACAGGCATCGAGTGTAGTGTACATATCGGCCAGTTTGGCCTGTACCAGTTGAAATGTACCAATAGGCTGGCCGAATTGATGACGCTCGTGTACGTACGGCAAAACGATATCAAGGCAGGCCTGCATCAGGCCAAGTGGCCCTCCGGAGAGAACCACGCGCTCATAGTCCAGCCCGCTCATCAGCACGGCTACCCCGGCATTTTCGAGTCCTAGTATATTTCCCCCGGGAACCTCACAGTCCTGAAATACCAGCTCGCAGGTGTTTGAGCCACGCATTCCTAGTTTATCCAGCTTGGGAGAGGTCGAAAAACCGGCAAAACCACGTTCTATAATGAATGCGGTAATGCCGTGAGCCCCTGCTTTAGGTTCGGTTTTGGCGTATACCACTAGCGTGTCAGCATCTGGCCCGTTAGTGATCCACATCTTGGTGCCATTCAGTACGTAATGATCGCCGTGCTTGTCTGCCCGCAGGCGCATACTGACGACGTCGGACCCTGCGCTGTGCTCACTCATGGCCAACGCGCCTACACATTTGCCACTGATCAGATCGGGGAGGAAGCGCGCTTGCTGGTCTAGCGACCCGTTACGGCGAATCTGGTTGACGCACAGGTTCGAGTGGGCGCCATAGGACAGACCAACAGCCCCCGAAGCGCGACTGATTTCTTCCATGGCTATGGTGTGCTCAAGATAGCCCATTCCAGAGCCGCCGAACTCAGGATCAACCGTAACCCCGAGTAAACCCAGATCGCCGAACTTAGCCCAAAGGTCGGGGGGGAAAGTGTTTTCGCGGTCTATCGCTTGCGCGCGCGGCGCGATTTCACGGGCAGCGAACTCGGCGACTGTCTGGCGCAGTAGTTGCGCTGTTTCCCCAAGATCAAAATTGAGTCCGAGGGTGGAATGGGATGAGATCGTCATGCTTGAAACCGTTGCTAAAGGCTGCTTAGTTGGGCTAATTTTAGGTTGACGTTTACGTAAACGTCAACCTAAGGTTTAAATCGACCGGTACCGGATTGCCTGAGAGTTGACCCAACGCTAGGATTTTGAGGCCTAAAAAGGGCTGATTTGCAGTTACTGGTGAGCAATACTATGGGCGAACAACATGAAATTCCCGATTTATGCAGGCAAGGACAGCTGAATCACATCATTTTTGACCATGATGCGCTTAAGGCATGCTTACTGATCGGTTACAAATGGCGCTAAATTTGTGACAAGCACGATAATCACATGGGTGATGAATTACACGATAACTGGGGGGCGCAGCTTTGAGTGAGAAAACAATATGGGTCAGCGGCACTCAAGGGGCATCTCTGGCAGTCAGGGTCTTAGCGGGCCAATTGCCCCGGGTAGTTTTTCTGGGAGGTTTTCGATCGGACATGGACGGTACCAAGGCGCAGTACCTGTCTGAGTGGTGTACCAAAAGAAACCAGGCCTTCTTACGCTTTGATTATTCGGGTCACGGGTTGTCCGGGGGGCATTTTGAGCAGGGCACTATCAGCCGTTGGACAGCCGATGCGCTGGATGTCATCCGTGACCAGGCAGGGGGCCCTTGCGTTTTAGTTGGCTCCAGTATGGGTGGTTGGATCATGTTGCACGTGGCCTTAGCGCTGGGTCAGCAGGTCAAAGGCCTGCTGGGTGTTGCCGCAGCGCCTGATTTCACCCGGAATCTGGTATCACAGGAAATGGACGATGCTGAGCGCGACGAGCTTGCGAGCACGGGCCGGGTGCATCTCAGCAGTGATTATGACCCTAAGGGGTATCCGATCACTGAGGCACTGATCAGTGACGGCGAGACACAGTGCCTATTGGACTGGCCTGTCAGGATCAGCGCGCCGGTTAGGTTACTTCAGGGCCTTGCTGATACTGAGGTGCCCTGGCGCACGGCATTGCGCTTGTCCAAGGCCCTGGCAGCGAGCGATGTACGTGTGCAATTACTCAAGGATGGCGATCATCGATTGTCGAGCCCTGCGCAATTGGATCTACTGGGCGTGACACTGGCCGAACTTCTAGAGACCGTCAGTCAGGATTGAAGCCTTGAGCAGGATGAATCACCGCTGGCCCACGCAAGCGGTCCTGTCCGGAGCGTGAGCATTCAGCCAGGCATCACGTGATTCTCAAATGTATGAGCCTGGCATTAGTCAATTGCTTGCACGAAGGCTCGAATGAGGGTTTTTGACGTTTGTCACAGCTTGAGTGCCATAACTCCCGGGTGCGGCCTGCCAGATTGAAGTCGCTTTAGTGCTTGTAAAAACTGAATGACAAATCCGCTATCGAGTTTATTTTCAACGCTATGGTGCAAAATAGAACCAGGCTGGTTCTCAAGGTTATGAAATTGTCTCGCCGCTAGATCGGATCAGGAAATAGACTCAACTCAGCTGCGGTATTGGACTTTTGAGTTTGATTGCGAGTGTTTGGCTGCATGCTAGGATTGTCAAGACAACTGAAGGAGGTCCAATGCAGGAACTGATCCAGAAAATTGAGCACGAAGGCGAGCACGTCGGTGGCGGTATCGTCAAAGTCGATAGTTTTCTCAATCACCAGGTCGACCCCGCACTGACCCAGCGAATGGCCAAGGAGATGAGCGAGCGGTTTCGCGCTGCGGGAGTCGGCCAGATCACCCGAGTATTGACCGCAGAAGTCAGCGGTATTCCTGTTGCATTGGAGGTTGCCGGGCAGTTTGGCGCCCTTCTGATTTACGCGCGCAAAAGCCAGTCGCGCATCATGACGGGAACCTACTATGTTGCCGAGGCGATCAGTCGGACCCACGGCACAAGCTCTGATCTGATGGTTGATCGCCGTTTTTTGGGTTCACAGGACCACGTGCTGATCGTTGACGATTTCCTTGCCACTGGTGCGACCCTCAGCGCACTGGCCAAGCTGGTTTCAGAAAGCGGCGCACGCCTGTGTGGTATTGGTTGCGTTATTGAAAAACCAGCCGAGGGTGGGCGCGATGCCTTAGGTAGTATGGATGCGCCGGTCATTACGCTGGCTAAAATCCTGTTTGAGGATGGTGGCCTGCGGGTGGTGCCCTGAGGGTTATCATGGGAGGTGGAATTTACAAAGTTATCTATACGCTGGTGCAAGCGGTGCCTTTTGGGCAGGTAGCGACCTACGGTCAGATTGCTCGCCTCGCCGGTTGCGGCGCACGCCAGGTGGGTTATGCCATGGCTGCGGTGAAGGCGCCAGACATCCCCTGGCATCGGGTGGTTAACAGCCGCGGCGCGGTCAGTACCCGCTCAGTCGGTGCACCCGATCCCGAGCAGCGTCGTCGGCTCGTGGAAGAGGGCGTATTGTTCGACACCTTTGGGCGAGTGAATCTTGCAGTTTTCCGCTGGCCGGGCCCGGACGGCAGTTGGTGGATTGAAAAGGGCATGGAACCGCCTTTGCTGATGCCCACACCTTCGAATAATTAAAGATATACCGAGCTCAAGGAGATCAGACGCTATGAGAAGTGGTCGTTGTATTCATGTGGTCAGTTGCCATGCGGAAGGCGAGGTTGGGGATGTCATTGTTGGCGGGGTCACGCCCCCGCCTGGTGAAAATCTGTGGGAACGCTCGCGGGCGTTGGAAAGTGACGCTGAACTGCGTGATTTCCTGCTGAATGAGCCTCGTGGCGGAGTTTTCCGACATGCCAACCTGTTGGTACCTCCGATGGATAACCGCGCGGATGCCGCATTTATTATTATGGAGCCCTCATTCTTTCCGCCGATGTCTGGATCAAACGCGATATGCGTTACAACCGTTCTTCTGGAAACCGGCATCTTGCCTATGACGGAACCTGAGACGGTGCTGCACCTGGAAGCGCCGGGCGGACTGGTGCGCGCCACTGCGACCTGTCACAACGGTACTGTCGAGCAGGTGAGCATCCAGAATGTGCCGTCTTTCGTTGATCGGCTCGGGGCCGTAATTGAAGTAGCAGGGATTGGTTCACTCACGGTTGATACCGCTTATGGAGGCGATAGTTTCTGTCTGGTAGATGCGCAGGAGCTTGGGTTTGCTGTTAGCGCCGATGAGGCGGCCGCGTTGGTCGACTGCGGCCGCAAGATTACTGTCGCAGCTAACGAACAGCTAGGCTTTACCCATCCGGACAATCCACAGTGGACGCATTTATCTTTTTGCATGATGACATGTCCGTTAACTTCGGAAGACGACGCCTTGGTCGGTCGCCACACCGTGGTGATTCAACCCGGTAAATTGGATCGCTCACCATGTGGCACCGGATGCAGTGCCCGGATGGCAGTATTGCATGCCCGTGAACTGCTACAGACGGGGCAGCGCTTTATCGGTGAATCCGTGATCGGCTCGCGTTTCAATTGCCAGATCGACGAGACCGTTACCATGAGCGACGGTCGCAATGCGGTAGTCCCGTCTCTGGCTGGAAGAGCCTGGATAACCGGCGTACATCAGCATATGTTGGATCCAACTGATCCATGGCCAACCGGATACCGATTATCGGACACCTGGCCAAGCGGCGATTAGCGATGCCACAGGCGGGCGGCGCCACGCACACCCGCGCTATCACCATGCTCATTGCGCCGTATTGGGGTGTCTAGTGAGGCATTAAAAACATGGGCGGCAACCCGTTGAGCGCCCTCGGTATACAGACAGTCGATGTTGGAAAGACCACCCCCGAGAACCACGACATGTGGGTCCAATATGTTGATCACGCTGGCAAGCGCTTTGCCGAAGCGTTCAAGCAGGTTTTCGAGCGCGAGTTGTGCGATTGCATTCTGGCGCTCAGCGTCGGCAACGATCTCTTGGGGTGATAGAGTTGGGTCGCCGCCGAGGCGCTGGTAGTCGGCGCTGAAGCCCGGGCCCGAAAGGAAGGTTTCGATGCAGCCGTGTTGGCCGCAATAGCATAAAGGCCCATTTTGTTCGAGACAGTTATGACCCCATTCCCCGGCAATGTGCTGCAGTCCGGGCAACAGTTCTCCGTTGACCACGATGCCTCCACCGACACCTGTTCCCATGATGACCCCAAAGACACTGGCAGCATTTTGCCCGGCGCCATCGACCGCTTCAGCAAGGGTAAAACAGTTGGCATCATTCTCAAGTCGCACGGGTCGCGACAGAACTGTCTCAAGGTCCTGGAGCAGCGGCTGGCCAATGAGACACTGGGTATTCGAGTTTTTTACCCTGCCGGTATTATCCAGTGCACCCGGGGCCGCGACCCCAATTGAGCAACGTGTCTCACTGTGCGCCTCAAGGTCGGCCACCAGGGAGGCGATATTCTCAAGGATCGCCTGGTAGCCTTGTTGTTGGGGGGTCGGGCGACGTTGTCGTGCGGTTTCTGCGCCTGCGGCATCGAGGAGGACCCCCTCGGTCTTGGTGCCACCCAGGTCGATCCCGATTTCCATCCCGCTTGGGGAGGGCGCCGCTGTGGATGGCTCGCGGATCAGTTATCCCGAGTGAAAGTGATCTGGGCGTAGGCTGAATGGTTGTGGATAGATTCAAAGTTTTCGGCTTCTACCACGTAGCCGTTGATGCGCTCATCTTGGTTTAGCTGACCCGCGACATCACGTACCAGGTCTTCAACGAATTTGGGGTTATCGTAGGCCTTCTCAGTTACATATTTTTCGTCTGGCCGTTTCAACAGGCCGTAGAGTTCGCAGCTGGCTTCTTTCTCAACGATATCGATGATCTCTTCTATCCAGATAAACGCGCTGGCTTTGACACTGACAGTGACATGAGAGCGCTGGTTATGCGCGCCGTATTCAGAGATTTGCTTGGAGCACGGGCAAAGACTGGTTACGGGGACGACAACCCGCACCTCGGTTGAAACCGTGTTTCCAACGATTTCACCCATCAGAGTGACCTGGTAATCCATTAAGCTCTTTACCCCGGTGATGGGAGCTGTTTTTTCTAAAAAGAAGGGGAACGTCATCTGAACATGGCCGGTCCCAGCGTCCAGGTGTTCGCGGGTCTCTTGCAGCATGGCGCGAAAAGAGCGCACCGAGATTTCACGTTCGTGATTACTTAGTATTTCCACGAACCGGGACATATGAGTTCCCTTGAAGTTGTGTGGTAACTCCACATACATATTGAAAGTTGCAATGGTATGTTGCTCGCTGCCGCTACGGTCCTGAATACGCACGGGGTGACGCACATCCTTGACCCCAACCTTGTCAATGGTCAGGTTGCGGCTATCAGGGCTATTCTGAACGTCGGCTATATCACCCGTACTCTGGGTGAGCGCGATTTCGGCTTTAGGCATGAAAGGAGATGGTCTTGCGTTGCGGGCATGGAAGTTTAAGCAGAATGGTGGGAAGCGGCAAGTTTATCGGGCAGTCGATGGCGTACCGATTTCACGATGCCAGTGGCATCGAGTCCGAATTGGGCAAGCACCTCGGCCGGGTCACCTTGCTCAATATGTTTGTCGGGCAGGCCCAGCATCAATAGGGCGTTAACCCGTTCATATTGAGCAAGAGTTTCCGCAACACCTGCGCCTGCCCCGCCGCGAATACTGTTCTCCTCCACAGTGACCAGGAGCTCGTGTGTGTCGGCCAACTGTTTGATCATCTCGGTGTCGAGTGGCTTAACACTACGCATGTTGACCACAGTAGCATCAAGGTCTTCTCCAGCTTCAAGGGCTGGCGCCAGCATCGACCCAAAAGCCAGTAGTGCCACCTCCCGTCCTTCACGGCGCAACTGGGCTTTGCCGATTGGCACTTGGGTCATCTGCTGATTTTCTGCAACACCTGGTCCAGATCCACGCGGGTAACGCACCGCTGTGGGACCCGGATGCAAAAATGCCGTGTACAACATGTTCCGACACTCCGCTTCATCGGCTGGCGCGAATACCGTCATCCCTGGAACGCAACGCAGGAAACTAAGGTCAAATGCACCCTGGTGGGTAGGACCATCGGCGCCGACAATGCCGGCGCGGTCAATGGCAAACGTCACATCCAGGCCCTGCACGCTGATATCGTGAATCAACTGATCATAGGCGCGTTGCAGGAAAGTGGAATAGATAGCGACCACTGGCTTTAGCCCCTCGCAGGCGGTACCAGCGGCAAAAGTCAGCGCGTGCTGTTCCGCAATACCGACATCGAAGTAGCGTTTGGGGTAACTCTCGGCAAAGCGGGTCAGTCCAGAGCCCTCCCGCATCGCCGGAGTGATGCCAACCAGCCGTTTATCGATGCTAGCCATGTCGCATAGCCAGTCGCCGAACACCTGGGTATAGGTTCGCTTAGCGGATTTTTTTTCGACTTTACCTGTGTTCGGGTCGAAGGGTCCGATACCGTGGAATGCCACCGGCTCGCCTTCGGCGGGTTTGAAGCCTTTGCCTTTTTGGGTCGCAATATGCAAAAAGCGCGGTCCTTCCATCGCTTTCATGTTTCTCAAAGTTGAGATCAGCGTAGGCATGTCGTGTCCGTTGATTGGACCGATATAGTTAAAGCCAAGTTCTTCAAACAGCGTGCTGGGCATGACCATACCTTTGAGGTGCTCCTCCCAGCGCCGCGCGAAGGCCTGCACTGGTGGTGCAGTGCCCAGAACAGTTTTGCTGCCCTCTCTAACGGTGGTGTAAGCCCGGCCTGAGAGAATACGTGCAAGATAGTTGGACATGGCACCGACGTTGCGCGAAATGGACATCTCGTTATCGTTAAGGATTACCAACAGATTGGCATCCATGTCTCCAGCGTTATACAACGCTTCCATGGCTTGACCCGCAGTGAGCGCCCCATCGCCGATGATAGCGGTCACCTGTCGTGGCACATCGTCTAGTTGGGCAGCAACCGCCATGCCCAGCGCAGCGCTGATGGAGGTGCTGGAATGGCCAGCGCCGAAGGTATCGTATTCACTCTCGGTG
>Ga0209661_1000147_pt1 | contig 42246 bp, 43 predicted proteins | sample SaaInlV_120m_DNA_2_FD_184660 | JGI IMG/M metagenome (GOLD analysis project Ga0209661, IMG submission 184660) | Marine microbial communities from expanding oxygen minimum zones in the Saanich Inlet - SI072_LV_120m_DNA (SPAdes) (version 2) | ecosystem: Environmental > Aquatic > Marine > Intertidal... | reverse complement strand
CTGGTATTCTTGACCGGAAGGGCGAGTTCACCTTGCGACGTAAAGAGGCACGGCAAGATTTGGCGCGGGTTGAGAAGAGAATCAAGGCCCTACAAGCGGCCTCTCTCGCCTTCTATGAAGGGCCTCTTGCCTGAACCACCTGCCCACCACCTACCACCAGCCCTGCAGCCCGCGTGTTTATTGACATTGCGGGCTGTTCTCGTTCCTAATGGCAGACCAGACTCGTTCCCCTGAAGTAGGGTCTTCTGGACGTGTTAAAATCCCTTCTCTAAGGCGTCCCACGTCCTCCCTACGCGTCCCGTACGAAAATTGCGTATACCCCCACCTGATTTTCAAGACGTCGATTCTGCGGTGTCCTAAATCGATTTAGAGAGCCCAATCTCGCGTATGGTTCTGCCAGGATTTCTATGACACGTAGTCCCACGCACCTCCTCAAATCGCCTAAACCCGCGTCTAAATCGATTTAGGTAGCCCGTCCAGAATACCGTCCAAAACGGGTTGCCCTAATAAACTGGCTCTCTCAACCCTTTGATATCAAAGGGTTTATGGCAATCGGCTCCATAATTCCCTTTAGATTCAGGGGTTGCATAATCGGCACAAACCCTTACGCTGCAAGGGTTTAGCCCGTCTCAGCCTTCCCTTGTGAAGGCCCGGTGAGAGAAATGGCGTACAGACCAGAGACTGAACACCGGTGACCCAGTCTACGTCAAGTTGACCGCCAATCACCATATGGGGCACCAGTGCCGTAGAATGTCAGCTCCACTGCCAAGTTCTGTCATGCACACTTTGTAGGGGTACAAAAGTTGCACCCCCTATATGCTGTGACTGCCAGGTTGGAAACCCTAAGTCGTTACCCTATAAGGACTTAGGGAAAGTGTCCGATATGGGGCAGTTTGTACCCAGGGTACCCAACATTTCCCGAACACCCCCGAATGTGGGAACACGTCTCACAGAATTTGAGATTTCTCAGTTTTTAACAACGGAGGCTGCGGCCACCAGTTCAACATCTATTTCATATAAAACTTGCAAAGGGATAGGCAAAGAGCCGGGGGTATAGGCTCAAAAGGCCAGGGTCCACTATCAGTGAGTCTCTCTGAGTATACTCTATTCTTGATACTATCTTAAATTTTATAAAGAATAATAAAGAATAAAGGAAATCGGGAGTCGGCTCTCCTCAGTCTAGACTCGCAGTCCAGACAGTGTTTCACAAGAGCCAAAAGGCAAGACTTCAGAAACAAGATACAAAGATAACTGTAGCTAGCAAGTAATTCCATTGTTATCTAGGGCTGAGAATTAGTTTACTTTTTCCTTGACTTCTGGGCCGAATTATGTTATAATAGCTATATATGAGAGAAAGTCTAGACACCTTAGTTAGACAACTAAAGGACGATGAAGTTCATGCGGCTAGGGCTAAGGCTCCAGAGGGGTATGAAGATGAGTACGTCCGGGCTTATACAATTAGTAAGTTCTTATCTCTCGGTGGTAAAGTTTCAGAGATAAATCCACCTACTGCCTGGAGAGAAACTTACCTTGCCTTATCTATCCACACGGAGTTACCACCAAAGTTATGTGCCAAGTTATCAGGCATACGACTCGCTTGGCTACGCTTGTATCTCGGAGAGAATGAAGATAAAGAAGTTGAGATCGCGACTAATATTAGTCGCGCTGCCAACTTTGAATCAAGGATTGACTGTCCGAGTCAGAGGGACTTACGCGCAGCTGCAATACCGCTGGCAGGACTCAACGCCATGGCTGGCTGGACAACATCTGCACAGGATCAGAAGAGTGCTGCAGAACTTGAAGTGTCGGAGGCTATAGAGCAACGTAGAATGCTGAGTGAACAAATAGATGAACTCGATAGGCGAGAGTCCGAGATGTCGGAGACATTACGCAAGGTTAAGAGCTCGGATGTTGTTGGTGTATTGGGATTGGGAAGCGACATTGAAGTAGATGAAAATGAGTAGTTCATTAAGAGTTTAATAAGGAAATGTTTAATGGACGCATCAACTTTGATGTCAATAATCGCAGGGTGCATCACTATATTATCTTTTATAGCAGGTTTAATTGGCCTTGCTGTAAAGTTTACGCGGGAAACTGCGGAAATTAAATCCGAAATCCGCGCAGAGGTGCAGCAGAATGCAGAGCAAGAGCGAGAACTGGCCACCCTCAAGAGTCAACAAAAGGTGTATTCCGAAGAGATTCGAAACCTTAGAGAGTCGCAGATAAAAGCTGCCGGAGAGAGAACCGGACTTGTGAGAAAGGTGGAAGACGGCTTCGCGATGCTGAATCACAATATCACCACCGTCCGAAAAGAACTCAAAGAGCACATGGACGCAGAAGAGAAGACTAGACATCGGGGGATCAGCGAGACTGGGATTTATCATAAGAGTTTATTAGAGGAGTTACGAAAAATTCGTAATATGCGGGACGGCTGATGTTGATAGCGACCACTAAACTCCCGAAGTTCCCTGAGTTTGCAGATGCCTTCCTACATATAATTGATAAGAAGGGGCGCGAAAGACCCCTTATACGAAACTCGATACAAAAAAAGTATAGAACCTTAAAACTGAGGGCTCGACGTGCTGGTTATACTCGTTTCCTGGTTCTTAAGTATCGACGTGGCGGAATCACGACAGAGGAGCAGGCTCAATCATTTTACCAGACTTTACATAAAGGACAGTCAGCTTTTACACTCGCTCACACGAAGGAAGACACTCAGAAAATCTTTAACATATGTAGGCTTTATTATGAAAAGCTCTCTCCAGACCTACGACCAGAGAGAACCAGGTCCATCAAAAAAGAGTTAGTATACCCAAGAATAAGGTCCGACTATACAATTGGGACTGCGCGAGCAAAGGCATCTGCTCGCGGCTCGACGTTTCAGAAGTTGCATGGTTCTGAGGTAGCATTCTGGCCGGGGGCGGCAGACGAAATAGACAGTCTCCTTGCTGGTTTAGTACTAGCAACCTCGCATGGAGAAGTAGTTTTAGAAACAACTGCGAATGGACACAACCACTTTTACGAGAAGTGGAAAGATGCAAAGAAGAATCCGGAGAGTGACTGGGTTCCTATCTTCTTACCTTGGTTTAGAGATGATTTGAATGTATTACCTCTCATACTGGATGACAGAGAGGAGATCATAGAGAGCTTAGGGGATGATGAGAAGAGGTTAATTCAAAAGTTTCAGCTGTCACTTGAGCATATCAAGTGGCGAAGACGTATGCAAGCCACACTTCCGAGGTTGTTTTTACAGGAGTTTCCAGAAGATGACGAGACAGCATTTCTCCTCACAGGACAAACATACTTTGATAAGTTCCTCGTCGCAGAGGGACTCAGAAACTGTGCAGCTCCAGGAGCAATGCAGCAAGGCTATACAAAGTGGGGCGGCGCGTTGCGTCTGTGGAAGCCACCGATTCCGGGGAGAGAGTACATCGCAGGATCTGACGTCGCTTCGGGAACTGAGGGGCCTGACAATGACTGGTCAGTTACGGCGGTCATTGACAAAGAGACTGGAGAGCATGTAGCCAGTCTAACTTGTCAGTGGAAAGTGCATATCTTTACTCAAAAGAGTATAGACCTTTGTAAGTTGTATAATAACGCCTTCTGGGGGATTGAGTCACAGCAACACGGACATGCTGTAATAAACTTAGCAGAATTCGTTCATAATTACAAGAACTTGTATAGACATGTCGAGTATGACTTTAAAGGAAAGACAAGGGTAGAACGCAAGAAGAGAACTGGCTGGCCTACGAATGTTAAGACAAGACCAATAATGTTAGACGTATTAGCTAAGGCGATGGGTGAAAAGGTTTTAGTTAGTAAAGACGTGAATTTCTGGTCTGAAGCGAAGGTTTTTATAGCTGACATTCATGGCAAGTACCAAGCAGCAAATGGAGAACATGATGATCACATCTTTGCAGTCGGTATTGCCTGGTGTATTAGAAACGTTAAGAAACGTAGTCCTGGTGTTTATGTGGAAGACTAAAAACGTTATTCTTGAGCGAGATAGTATTGGAGTAAAGTGGGAGTAAAGGGACTATTTGGGGCTCTCCTAGACGGACTAGATAAGGATGGGGCAAGCGACCGCTTCTCTCATCCTCTTATGCAGTCCCCTTATGTCTACTCAGCAATCGACACCATTGCGACTGCCGTTTCTAGCGTCCCTGTTAAGCTTGTGCGAAATGAGGCGTTCAATGCGTCCTCTTTTCGTAGAAACTTCAATGCAGTCCAGTATAACACACGGGAAGGTGCTAAGTGGAAAGGTGCAAAACTCGCAGAACATATCAAATCAATTGGCGAAAATGAAAGTTTCACAAAGAAACATGGAAAAGCCTTTGTCAAAGGACTCGAAGAGATCCTTGAACATCCTATACTAGATCTCTTAGACGAGCCCAACCCGCATTTAACGAGTTCTCAATTATTCGATCATACGACACGTCGGCTACTCCATGATGGACAGGTATTCTGGATTCTTGAGAAACTAGGCAGTAATGAGATCAAAGAGATTTGGGTAAAACCCAAGTGGCAATTTGAACCTAACGTTATTAAAGGTATGTTAAGAAGTTGGCAGAGGACTAGGAGCGCAGGAACAAATGACTTTGATGGTGGTCAGAGTAAAGAAGAAGATAATAGATTCGAGTTGGATGAGATTGTAAGATTCTATAAGATGCATCCTTTTGATGAACTTGATGGTCTATCTCCGCTGACTTCAGCGAGATCTCAACTGGTTCAGAGCTTCCTCGCTGATTTATTTAATGAATCGTTCTTCAAAAATGGAGCTGAACCGGGTCTTATTCTGACGACCGACGAAGAGTTGGATACTGAAAAGAAAGACGAGATGTTACAGCGATTGAAGGCACGACATCAAGGAGCAGCCAGTGCAAAGAAGCCTATGATTCTTGATGGTGGCCTTGGCATCGCGGAGCAGACATCACACAGGGACATGGAGTTCACGGACCAGCAGAAGTGGACGTTTCTAATAGTCTTGGCTATCTTTGGCATTCCTAAAGCTATGATCGGTGGACAAGAAGATGAAGTCAATCGAGCAACCTTCGAGGCTGCAAAGACCGCCTTCTTTCAAATGACTATCATTCCGCTGTTGATTTATTATAGTGAGATGTTCTATAACAAAGTTCTCAAGCAGATTGATCCTTCATTGTTTTTGGTATTTGACTTGGCGAGGGTTGAGGGGTTAAGAGGAACTGTAGCCGAGGTTGCGAAGGCGGCGAAGGACTTATTAGGCTCTGGGTTCTCTCGGAATGAAGTTAATGACCGATTTGAAATGGACTTCGCAAGTGCAGAATGGGGTGGATCTGCGTATGGTAACTCGGCACTCAGAACCTTTTTAAAGCTGGAAGAAGCTGGTGTAGAAAATGGCTCTTCCTCACAAACTCCACAGGCTGTCGATCAAGCTGAAGTGACTAATCCAAATGGTAATTCAATTTCAGCCATGAGGAAGAATTTACAGAAACAAGCTATACATGTCAATGTAAAAGGTTTTAATGTAAATAATTTCAATGCCGACTTTTCGCAGCCACATGAGCAGGAGATGCTGGATAGATTACAAAAGTTTTATAAGAAACTACGAAAAGAGCAACTGAGTTTAGTTGATAACCCTAGAGAAAAGAATCTTTCAGCTCAGGATGTAGAACGTGTGCTGTTCGCTAAGCAGGAGTGGGAAAGTAAAATTGCGAGGATCGCTAGAGAAACGGGAGTGGAAACTGCAAAATCTGCATTCAGTTCTCTACAATTTGAGCTCGGTGGTATATTTGCTTTTAGCTTGGCTGATGACGAGATTCTTGAAATCATTGAGTCTTCTGTGGATCGTGTCAAAGGTTCATTACGCCGAGTCCGACATAAGCTCAAAGGAGAATTCCTTACTGCCATACTTGATAACGAGACTATTGATGAAATAAAGCAGCGCTTCGTTAAGGTTTTAGATCTTGAGATTCTAGTTGCACTGAGGATAGCTCGGACGGAGGTTTCACAAGTTTTATCTCAAACTAGATTTAGAGCCTTCCAAGTTGAAGGTGTAAAGAAGAAAATATGGGTCACAGCAGGGGATGAGACAGTAAGACACGATCATGTAAGCTTTGGCAGATTGCCTAAGCAGGATATGAACTTTAACTTTATGACCTCAGTTGGAAAAGGTGGGATATTACGTATGCCATCTGATGCAGCAGGTCCGGCAGAGCAAGTGATTAATTGCCGCTGTGTATTGATCGCAGGAGAAGAAAATGCTTAAACTTTTAGAGAGACTGAAGGCGGCTGAGAGTCTGGAACAAGAGTTCCTTAAGGGCTTGCAGCATCCTAGCCGTGCATTCAAAATGCTAGGTAAGACTGATAAATCTGAGAGTGTTGATAAGACTATGCTCCCAGAGATGTTTGAAGATTCAGGCGTCACCTTCAAGGATGGGGATGACGAACGAACCTTCTTTAATCGGGCTTCTAATGGAGCAGTTGATAGTGATGGTGATATTCTAAATCCTGACGGATGGGTCTTGGAAGATTTTAAGACAAATCCAGTCCTGCTCTTTAATCACGATATGGATCAGTCTGTGGGTGCCGTGATTAAAGTTTGGTCACGTCCACGAGCAGATGCCATAAAAGGTGTAGGAGAGCCTGGAAGTGAACATCTAGCTAATGAACTGGTTTCTTTCAGCTTTTTTGATCATTCCAAGCAGGGGGACGATCTCGTTGTCAAGTATGCGACTGGGATTCTTCGTTCATTCAGTGTTCGTTTTGATCCACATCGTATCAAGACTGTTACAGAAACTGAGAGAACAGAACTGGGTCTTGGTCGGTGGGGATTCTTCTTTGAGAAGCAGGCGCTAATCGAACTTTCAGCTGTGACGGTCCCTGCAAATAAAGACGCTATCGTTCTTGCAAAGAATCGACATGTTGGACTATCGACGGATGACCTTCATAATTATCATAAGTCTTTAGACTCAACCCTTCAGCAGTTATGTCAGGTTGTTGAGGGCCTCAAGACTGTTGGCGAAAGACAACGTCGCTTCGATGAAATGGAAGCACAAATTAAAAGTTTCCTTAATGACCCTAAACCGACTACGCGCTCCGATGAACTCTACGGTGGGCGGATTGATGACGCTTCGTTAGCGAATATGATTAAGTCGGCACAAGTTCACATTAGCAGCTCCACGGGAGCATAATTAAGAGAAGGGGGTTCCACTATGGACCCACAGCTCAAGCAGCTCGAGGAGTTGCTAGCGCAAACTTTGAAAACGTCTTCTGAAACAGGCTCTGCTGTTCAAGAGATTCGTTCAGAGTTTGATAACATTAAGAAGAGATCCGAAGAACAGAAAGATGACTTTGATGTCATTCGGAAGCAACTTGGCGAGCTCGACGTGTTTGTCAAAGAGTCAAAGCGTAAGACTGGCGTAGATGTTAAAGGTCTGACCCGAGAAGATGCCAAGGACTTCAAGTTCTGGAAAGTCTTCATGGCTCTCACGCTTAAAAAGAATGGCGCATCTGATAAAGAGGCGTGGACGGCTGTAGACGGCGAATTTGAACGCGAGTTGGTTCATGAAACCCGCAAGGCTATGGTCGCCTCTGGTGACCCTTTCCTCAAAGCTGGACATCAAGTTTCTGTCGATGCGAGTGGTGGACTCTTTGTTCCAGCCCAGGTTGCAGATGACTTCATTGAAGCATTGCGTGAAAAGCTTGTCCTCGAACAGGAGCTCGGTGCCCGTGTCATGTCAGGACTTCGCGGTTCTTCCGTCTGGATTCCTGAGCAGAAGTCCAAGACATCTGTTGCATGGCTGAATGAGAATGGTGTTCCAACTGAGTCAGACATTGACTTTGGTCAGATCAAACTTGAGCCCCGCTATGCTGCGGCGTTCGTGACTATCTCAAACAAGTTGATTGAGAACAGTCCCACGCAGATCGAGTCTCTCGTTCGAGAAGATATGGTCGAGCAGATGGCACGGCATCTTCAGATTGGAGCCCTCAACGGAGGAGGAGGGCAAGAGCCCCGTGGGTTGTTGCAAATCCCCGGAATTCAGACTCTTAGCTTGAATGCTGGTGCTGGACGGAACTTCAACTTCGATGATGCCGAGATCATGCGTAACATTATTGAAGAGAACGATGTTCCCGGTGAAGTTGCCTTCTTGTCTCGTCCAACTGTATGGTCGCTTATGAAGCGTCTCAAGGTTGACCATTATTCGGGTCAAGCTGCTGTTGGAAATCAATCTTATCTGCTGGGTAGACCACCCATGTCAAATGCCTCACTCGCTGAAGCACTTGGAAGCGCGTTCTCGAAAACGACTTCACTTCCGAAGACTAATGCGACAAATGGTGCGATCGTCACGACTGGTGGTACAGGTTCTCCTGTAGTCGCTGGAATCTGGCGGGATCTCATCTTAGCATTCTGGAGCCGCTTGCGCGTACGTGTAAGCACACAGGCTTCTTTGAATGGCCGCAGTGCGTTCTTACAGGACGAGACTTGGCTTGTAGTTGAGTCAGCATTCGACTCGAATGTTCGCCGCAAGGAATCCTTTGTTAAAGCAATGGATGCCACCCTTATCTGATTAAGGAGGGGCTTATAGCCCGCGTAAGCGGGCTTATAGCCCGCGTAAGCGGGCTTATAGCTCATACTTTTTCAAGTTTCATAAAAAACTTCATTAGGAGAGATCTAAAATGAAACATTCAGCCGACTTCTGGTATGGGGTGCGGAAACTATTCGACCCCGTCTCACGTACAGCAGGAAATCATAATAGTGCGATCATCGAGTGCCGCGACTTTATGGAAGCACTCGTCTTAATTGACGTGGGTACCATGGCTGCTGGCGCTACCCTTGATGGATTCATCGAAACACTCGATGATGCAGGTGCGAACCCTTTACCGCTGAAGGATGCTGACGGGACTACCGTCACACTCACTCAGCTCCTTGAAGGGGCCTCACCAGACCCGAAGAACCGTGTGTACCGTGGTCGAATTGACTGCAAGGCATTGCCTACGGGTCGGACTCAAATTCGAATCAATACAACGGTTGCTATTGGAGCCATTGTATTTGGTGCGAGTTTTATCGTTACCTCTCAGTATGAGGTTCCAGCTAATAATGACGTAAATCCGAGTCCTCTTAATGCTCTGTTGTTCAACCACACGACAAAGCAGGCGCTAATCACGCCTTGATATAGGAGTAAATTGTGGCGGCAGCATTAACAGATCTAGTGACTTTGGCCGAACTTCGTCTGTATCTTGATATGAAGGTCGGTAAGTTCTTACAGGATGATGACTTACTTCAAGCCCAAATTACTGGGGTATCAGATCAGATATTAAAGTATCTCAGTCGGCAGATCGTTGTAAAACAACGTATCACAAGACTCGATGTAGGAAGTTTGCAAAGTAAATTTGTTATGCCAGCCGCCCCAATTCACGACTTGACCGAAATTAAGTATGACTTAGATCGCGACTTCAGCAATACGAGTGCCCTTGAATCTTCTGACTATGAGTGGGAAGAGGAAGGGCGTCGTAAAGTTGGTTTAGTGTTACTTGATCGAATCCGCCTCCGTCAAGGGGTGGGGGCTCTCCAGGTGACGTATGTAGGTGGTTATGCATTTGACCGGGATTATTATATCTCCAGACTAGATGATCCTTCAACTCTTACTCCATCAGCTGGTGATATACACCTTGTTGGAGGGAATCCTATCGGGGACTTTTCAGGTCAGAAGGATAAGGTTGCTACAAGGGATATAACTAATACCTCTTGGACTTTTCAGACTGCTTTTGAAGTTTTGAGATTGACCAGATCTCAGTTGCATCTAGCAACCCTTACTCAGTGTGGTTATTTGTGGAGAACAAAGAACTTCCAAGGTACCCAGCAGGTCACATTCCGACAAGCAAGCGCCATGACAAGATCAATCGGATTGATACATCCAGTCCGTGATATGATCAGACCATTGCAGAACAAGATGACGAGTGTAATGTAATGGCAGAAATGGAGTTCAATGAGTTCATTAACCTCGACGCCATTATGCGTTCAGCTATTGGTGGAAACATCTTTGTCGATGAGTACCGAAAGGCATTTAAGAAACATGGACGGTATTACGTCAGTACCATGATAAGGGAAAGATTATCAGGCCGTCCTGGTTTGAAACGTAGAACTGGGGATCTGGCAAGATCAACTAATTCAATCACGGTGGGAAATGACTTACGGAACTTAACCATGATTGCTACAATAGGTAGAGCTAAGAGGTATGCAGCTATACATGAATTTTCAGGTGTAATAAGACCTAAAAGAGCGAAGTTTTTGACGGTCCCTCTAGATTCAGTCAGGACTGCCTCTGGTGTTCCGAGATTCAAAGCTTCAGAGATTGATGATACCTTCACTATAAGTTTACGAGGGAAATTATTCATAGCCCGTAGTTTTAAGAGTCTTACTGTTGCAAGATCAATACTGAGACGTGCTAAGAATCTCTTAACACTGGGACCGCCTAGGAAAAACGGGCGTATTACAGTATTACTATTCAAACTTGTTCCGAGTGTGAAAATTCCAGCACGACTCGGTGCAAGGGATACTTTTATAAGAAAAGATGTATCAGACAACCGTAAAATATTGATAGAGAAGGCAACTAAGAGGGCTTGGAAGCGTGCAGGCTTCAAGAACTAAGAAAGGTAAATGTGACATTCGCTTTAGACTTAACAACGCTGACGGTAGAGTTGACGGCTGTTGACCTTACGAGCACTATATTTACGATGACTCAGATCCCGACAAACCCTTCTTTGCAAAGTATACTTATAAAATACCGCGTAAAGGGTAGTGGGCCGTGGATTTCACAGAGTGTTACGGTTCCTATTTCTCTTAATGACGTTATCACACTCACAGGATTGACACAAGAGACAGAGTATGAAGCCTATTCTATTGCTATGGATAATACTCTAGACTTATCAGACATAGATGAATTCTTTTTATTCAAAACTTTATCTAGTAGCCAGCCCCCTTTACGTCCCGTTTCAGATCGGATTCTCAAGAATGTTGTAGCCACCCTCAAAGGTATTACGAAAGGAACACAGTATTTCAATGAGTTTGAAGACGTGACACGCATCCAGGTTGGAGAGTATGAAGGGACGATGCTACCTTATGCGATCGTGTATACCCCTGACTCAGACGAACATGAATCGGCACAGAATTTAACGCAATCAGTTGTTCAACACACGATCATCGAAGTTCACTACAGGGCTCACGAAGGCACTGATGAAGAGGGGGATGAATATCTTCATGATATTAAGAAAGCCCTAATGCAGGATGATCAACGGGGTGGACTTGCAATCAATACAGAAGTAATTGCAAGTTCGAGATTCCACCAGTCAACCTCTCAAGAGAGAGGCCTATTACTAGTCGTGGTAGATATCTTCTACCGTCATAGCAGGTTAGATCCTGCCGAAGTTAGGTGTTGAGGTAAGTATGGATCTATCAGTAAACAAAGACATTTTCATTGTCGATCAAATTCGAGACGGGATCGGGAGCAACCCCTCAGCTCTGGTTTTAGATGCCACTTATCAAAGTTTAATAGATAACTTAGATTTAAGGGGGTTCGAGATTGCTTTAGTGAGGATTGGAATCACTGGTTGGTCAGGGACAACCGTGATCCGTATCAAGTCTCAAAATAGGATTGCGGGGTTTGAACTATATGAGGATATCTACACTGCCCGTCCTACTACAGCTGAGGATGAACTGAGTTATGTAACGGACAAACATCTATTCGAGCAGGCTAAAATTGGAACCCCGACGGAAATAAATTTTCTTTTACAGCCTGGGCCTATCAGAGATGGTCGAATAGTCATCAAAGGGGCTGGCGGAGCAATAATTGAACGTGTCACAATATTACCTGGAACTGGGCTATAGAGGAGACTAGAATGTATGCACCTGGAACAGAGTATCGAGCATTAGCAACGTCAGGCGGTAGTGCGGCGGCGGCAGCAAGTCAGGCTGAGGCCGAGGCTGGCACTGAAGTTGCTCTGCGGTCATTCTCTCCACTGCGCATCGGACAGGCTATCGCGGCTCTAGAGAGTAGTGCGGCGGCGGCAGCAAGTCAGGCTGAGGCCGAGGCTGGCACTGAAGTTGCTCTGCGGTCATTCTCTCCACTGCGCATCGGACAGGCTATCGCGGCATTGGGTGGGGGGAGTTCCACAGTCGAGGAGTATACAGTATCTACGACTGATGCCACGCAAACAACGGCGGGATCATACTCGGGATCCACTACTGGAGTAAAAGCTCTTCAAGCGAACTGGCGAGTCATTGCAATCCGAGACAATAAGGATTTTGCGAGCTTTCAGTGGTTGGGGCAGGTTGTGCAGTTTGATAACGGAACCCTTGAGTCTAGCGCCAATAATGGCGTAGGAGCAGCCCCAGACTTCTCAACTGGGACTGGCGCAACCCTGAGTATTTCGGTAGACGGTATACTTAGATTGCGAGTCACGGGCAACGCTGCGGAGAATTGGGACTGGGCAGTTCGTTTAGATTATATCCCCGTCTCAACATAAGTGTTGAAGGAGTCTTATTATGGGCGCATTATCAGATAGCCTAGCAATCGCAACCGGGAAAATAACGTTCGGTGGAGGGGCAGCTCTGACAGAATTTGAAAAGAGCCTTGCGAGCGCCCACGAACCCGACACGAACACATCATACGTGATGCCTGTTGCGCCGGGGATGGGCGGCGCTTTGAGGGATTATTCGCTGGCTGCTTCGTACGCTCAACCTCCACTATACGCAAGTCAGAATAAATCAATCCTGTTTACGGGTGCAAATAAACTTGGGGTCGTCGGCGTAACTAACCTACCACCGGGTCCAAGGCACACTGAAGATTTCACCTGCGTTTACTTTTATGAGCGCGAAGCGAGCGTAACTTGGGCGGGACTAGCAGGCGTTGGATGGGCCGATCAGGTAAGCAGCACGAATCGGGTACATACTGGCTATCTAGCTTCGACTGGTGTTTTTTATATCATCGAGGGGAACACACAGCGGGCGGGTTTATCAATCACCTCGTGGGATAGTTATTGGTCGCTGGGGACGCCCTACATGGTCAGTTTTGGGCGCACAGGATCGACCTGGAGCCTAGGGGTTAATGGCGTCGAGATATCATCCCAGGTATCTGCACCAGTAGCAAATTGTGGTGACGTTCCTTTTTTCTGTGGCTATTGTCCGGGATACTTCGGGCCGCTATATGTTTTCAGCCGAGGCCCAGACTATACCGCACTTTTGGATCTTTATAACTCAGCTTCACCGAGGACTATACTATGAGCGACCCACGAGTAGATAGCGCCGTAGCATTCATCGCGGCGCAGGCACCGGGCGATTTCAATCTTTGCCCGATTGTCAATAAATTCAATTTGGATGATGGTGCGGATTATACCGCAGCATTGACCGCAGCCATAACAGCCGCAGGGCTTACAATCACAGCGACCCAGGACAATGATCTTGTGACCGGGTGGTGCGAAAAGACTTGGACGATAGAGTAGGATAATCCAATGGCAGCAAGCCGGAAACTGACCGTCTACGATTTCACGCTGAATGGATACCAATTTTAATATGGACCCAATGAAGTTTAGATTATCACCCCCTGCCTACCTAAGTAAATTGAAGGAGTTTTAATGGGAGCATTATCAGACAGCATTGGCGGCGGCGGAGGGATCACAATCGAGGAAGCGGATGGAACTCCATCCGTCAGCGCGACTGTTATAAAATATCCCAATAATTCGCTGACTATCGTGGGAACTACGGTTAGCGTTGATACGCATCCTGCTCCGTCAGGAATCGACGGCCCTACTCTGAATGCCTTTTCTGCCTACCTCAAGGCTGGCTGGACCTTTAATGACGCGGGCGCTCCTATTGACGATAGCGTCGGTGTAAACTATCAACTGGCTCTAGATGGTGGTAGCCCTACGTTTCTAGCCACTGGGAAGAATGGGACGTCAATCCAAGGATCTGCTGGAGTTTCCTACAGTCGTCCCAGCGCAGGATTTAATCCTGGATTGACTGGGCAATGGACGGTCAATTCTTGGGTCTATGTGACTTCAGTAGGCACGTATCCAATTCTTCTAACATGGAACAAAGATGCAACGCACTCTCATATTCTTTATCTCCATAACACGAACAACTTAACTTGGTCGGGCAATAGTGGAGCCGGCAGTCAGTATGCTTATATTGGCGCTTTCACTGGGTATCTCAATAAATGGACAATGATTACCTGGAAGCGAACATTTACAGCGCCTAGCACTTATCTTCACGAGGTTTATCTCGATGGTGCTTTCTTTGGGAGTTACGATGATGCCGCAATACCAGACGATCTCAGCGGGTATAACTTTCAGATCTCGGGGAATAACAGCACTCATAAGCAAGATGAAGTATTGTTTTGGAATGAGGCGATTTCCTCAGCAGCCATCACAGAACTGTATAACTCAGGGACAGGATTGTTTCTCACGACAATAGGAGCACCGTCTGGATTAGGTTTCAGTCATGCAGATTTAGTTGGGTTTAATCAATACCTCGTTAGTTATTGGAAGTTTGAAGAAGCAGGGACGCCGCTGGTTGACTCAATTAGTAACAATAGCCTTGCGGCAACTGGATCACCTACGTTCAGCGCGACAGGGAAGAATGGCAATTGCGTTGAACTTAATGCCGCGAGCCTTGATTCATTAAGCAGAACCGGCACGTTCACTCACTCAGCAAGTCAAGAATATTCAATGAGTTATTGGGTTTACGTCAACAGCTCTCCTGCGTCTCTTGGGGTTTTCCATGAGTTCTATACTGGTTTTTATGCCATTGAGAGGGTTGGTTTGACACCGACAAACACTATCCAGATGTTTAGAGCTTGGGCTTTTGGAGGTTCTGGCAATCAAACATTTACTGGAACCACAACCCTCACAGCGTCTACCTGGTATCACATTTCAATTGTAAAAACGCAGATCGGCGCACTATATCAACGGTCGCTATACATCAATGGGGCTTTTGAGGGCTCAGATACAGCTGACGCAAACTCTCTTGCAATGAATACGGCAGGAGCTAAATTCACTTTGGGGGCACATCAAAACCTTACGACTTTGAACTTCACTGGTCGGATTGACGAACTCGCATACTGGAAAGGCACCGCATTAGATAGTGCCGCCGTGACAGCCTTGTATAATGCGGGTGCTGGTCGATTCTTGGAGAGTGTTTGAGAGGTTGATTGGGTGTTGCTTATAAAACTATGTAAATGGAGGTCAAAGTGCCTACCCTAAATGAACTACCTGAATTCCCTATAAAGGAAAATAGGGCTGTAGAAGTTTTTAATACGTTGAGGTCATCTGGTCGAGCCTTACGCCGACGGAAGAATCAAAGACAGCAGCGTGAGTTTGATCTAGTCTTTAAGCATTTGACATCTTGCATGTTTGATAACCTTAAGACACTGATCAATTCTATTAAGTCATCGGGTTCTATGTTATGGACCCCACCGGGTGAGGTGATCTCTATTGAGGTCACGCTCGCTGATGAATCGTTTAGTTTCCGCTGGGTTTCAGGCACTCGAAGAGAAGTGTCACTCCGGCTGAGGCAAGTTGTTGTAGTCAACTAATAAGGAGATCATATTATGGCCGGTTCTTGTGCCTTACGTAATAAGATTAAACAGTTGGCGGGCAGGCTCCAGAATGCCGAAGAGGTAGCGGAAGTCTTGAACGCGAACGACGTTTTTCCAACCGTTTTTGAAGTCGATCCGAGTTATGAAGTTTCTCAGTTTGAGAGAACCCCTTTTAGATCAGATCTATCAAAAGAAGCTAACATAACGGGGACCATTCTCACGAATGTAAACTTTCAAATTGAACCAAAGGGACAAGGGACTGCAGGACAACGTCCAAACTATGCAGATTACCTTATGGCCTCTGGATTAGCTGAAGTGAAGCTCGTTGCTATCACAGTTAGTGCAACATCTGGTGGACCCCTTACAATGGGAGACACACTCACAGATGGCGACGGCGCAACTTATCGGCTCTTTGTGCAGCCGCGCTCGGTAACAGAACTCGTGGCTTATCGTTTGACAGGGTCTGGAACGCCCACTACCCTAACTCTCGCTGGTCCTGCTTCATATGCCGCGACTTTCGACAGTGTTGATGAAGAATACGGATGGGGCTTTGAGCCACATAGTATTGTTACGAGTACTGTAGCTTTGAATGCTTCTCCGAACTATACTCCTGGTGAGACTGTTGTTGGTAGTATTTCTGGTGGGACAGCCCGCGTGATATACATGGGTAGTAGTCAACTGTGGTATAAGTCGATTAATGCCATTGATTTTGTCAATAATGATGTGATTACGGGTCAATCCTCAACACTGAGTGCAACGGCAACCGCTGATGCCGGCTGTGGATTCCCAACACCTCCTATGACACTTTATGTCAATCAAGATGGCGTGAGAACTACAGTCCCAGGTGCTCGTGGACGTGTTAATGTTAGCTTTGGGGCCGTGGGTGAACCGGGCCGGTTTGAGTTCGAAATGCAGGGGCCTTCTGGGGCCAATCCTATCGACTCTGCACCTTTCGCTGAAACTGCTGATAACCTAATCCCTCCGAAGTTTCAGGGAGCAACTATTCAACTCGACGTCGGGGGCACCGTATATGTCCCCGTTTTGAGTCAGATGAACATTCAAGTTGATAATACCTTATCATCTAGGATGGATGCTACAAGCACATCTGGAATCCGATCAGTTATCATTACTGATCGTGACTTCAATGGTGCTTTCGATCCTGAGATGGTCCCAGTCGCGACTTTCGGATTCCATGCCAAATGGTTTTCAGATACGCTTGAGAGATTCTATGCAAGTGTCGGATCCGTTGCTGGTAATATCGTCGAGTTCTATGTCGAGAAGATCCAGTATACTGGGATTTCATTCGGCAACCGGGAGGAATTACTCCTTGCTGGAACTGACTTTAAATGTGTTCGTAATATCAGTGATGACGCGATGAAAATCGTCGTTCGCTGATCGTTTGAGTATAGGGGTTAGTAAGTGGCTAGCCCTTATACTCTTACTTCCCTCCACTTAGAATGAGGAACTATCGTGCCCGTAGCTCTATCCCCAACAAGCTTTAAGCCATATGTGTTTAAGGAGGACAGATCCCTTCCCGAAGAGGATCAAACCAAGTTTCACATGAAACTTATGAATTTTGAAGAACTTTGCGCTTTTGAAGACGCAATGGCAGACATGGATTCAGGCAACACTCGTGATACTATGAGAGCCTGTATGGACGCTTTGAAGATTGGATTGCTTGGATGGACTAACTTCAAGTATGCAGACGGTAAACAAGTAGACTTCACTGAGATGTTTTCTACAAACTTCCCATGCTTTGGTCCTGATGTGACTCAGAGGCTCATTTCTGCTGCCCTTGAAGTCAATAAGCTGTCGGAGGAGGAGTCAAAAAACTCGAACTCGTCGCCCGAGTTGCTCAAGGAGACATCCTCAAAGGTCATGGAAGCGAATGCCCTGAAGGAATGATCCGTGAGAAGTGGGGCTGTGACAAGCCCTGCGAGCCTGGTCAGGAAGTTTACGCATTAAATTGTCCGAGGTGTAGAGGGACAAGGTCTGAATCTTGTAAATATAAGGACTGTAAGAATGGCGTTGTCCATCAATCTCGCTGTCCACTGTCAATGGTGCGTAAACTCCGACTAGAGAATCGTGTTTTTAATACCTACATGCTTCTAAAGAAGTATAAGAAGTTTCCTATAGACGGGGGTGTACTTGATCAATCTGCAACCTTTATACAAGCGCTATTTGTGTTCGACCGTATACTCGGGGAGTTAGAACAAGATAGTCTGGACCGTATGAAGACGAAGAGTAAGCAAGCACACAGAACAGGGAAGTAATAACATGGCTCGCGGCGACGTTAAGATCAAACTAAAATTACTTGATGAGTTTACGGGCAATCTCAGGAGAGCCCGTACGCAAGTCAAGTTTATGATCAATGGTCTGAAGGAGATGAAGCAAGCTCTCCAGGACATAAATAAGAAGAAGACCAGCCGACTCCAGGGTCCAGGACTCATTAAAGACTCAGCATTAAAGAGGGGTCTGGCTAAGATTAAGACATTCGGAAAAGAGGCACGAAAGAGTACCGCCAAATTCTTCAAGGAAGCTTCCTCTGAGATTAAAAAACAGATTGAAGGGAATACTGAGGATCTTATATTTTCTATAAAGAAGGCAGAGAGGAGGACCAGGAGGCTCACACAAACTCTGAAACAGGCCGACCGGGTATCCTCAAGTCCAGGGGATAAGTTCAAGGACAGAGAGCGTCGAAGTAACGCCCTAAGAGGCATCGCGAGGGACAATAAACTAGATGTATCGGAATCAATAACTACAAGGAACCGACGAGCCCCTCTCAGACCGAATGAGATAAATGAAGTTTCTACCGCATTATTAAGGCTTGAGACTCAGGCCAGGACAACTGAGAGACGTCTCAAAGAGTTCGCTAGATTCAGAGGTCGGAATTTACAGCGTGTCACAAAGTTGTTAGATGGTATAAAAAATGCGTTTAAGAGTATCCCAGCTTTTATCAAAAGAAATCGAGCTGCGATAAATAGATTTGGCAGAGGGGCTCGAACTGTCTTAATAGGCGTAGCAGTGACTTTGCGATTCCTCACTCGTAATTTTCTCCGTCTCTTCAAAGTTATGGCAGTGAAGGGGGCACGGGCGGCTGCCGGTATTAAGCGGAGTTTCCTCTCTGTAGGATCCTCTTTAAGAAGTTTATTATTACCACTCTCTATTTTCGTCGGCGCGGGGATCTTCGGACTGTTCAGACTTGGCAAGTCGATCATTCAAACGACCGCTAACTTTGAGACATTTAGACAACAACTACGTGCCGTGACTCAGGATGCCATTAGAGCAGAGAGTGAGTTCTCCGCCATTAGAGAGGCGGCTGTCAAATCTCCCTTAACCACTGAAGAGTTTATTGCATCATTCGTCAGACTTCGCGCCGTTGGTATTCCAGCCGCAGAAGCGGTGACTAAGAAACTTGCAAACGTCGCAGTGATTTTCAATCGTGACCTTCGAGATGTAGCATCTGCCTTCATCGGGGTGGAGACTGAGGTTCTTCGTAGGCTTGGTATCACCTTAACCCGAGTTGGACGCCGCGCCATAATCGAAGGGAACGGTATTCGCAAGGTCATAGCAAATGACGTAGAGGCTATAAGGGACGCACTCTTAGACGTAGTTGATAGCTTTGGCAACGCGCAGACCATAGTAGAGAATTCTCTAAATGCTCAGTTTAAGGTTCTTACTTCCTTAGTACAAGAGATATTCGCAGACATAGGAGAGACAGTTCGTCCCGGTCTACTACTGGCACTCAAAGAGTTTAACAAGTTTCTTACTTCTGCAAGACCGACTATAAGAAAGTTTACTTCAGTCATATTCAATGACTTTAAGAAGCTTGCTGCCTTACTTAATAGTTTAATAGATGATGTATTGAATTCCTTTGACACAAGAAGTGGAGTCCTTGTAGAATCCTTTGAGGGTCTGAGTGCGTCTATAGGAAAAACACTTTCAGGTCTTATAGACATATTCATTGCTTCACTCGTTACAGCTTCCGTGGTAGTTTGGGATCCCTTTATAGCAGGAGCAAGTATAGCATTTGATTCGATCGCGAATGAATTTAGGCGAATGATTGCACTCTTTGTTGTCGGAGGTAAGCAGAATGGATTAATGTCCCTCTTACAGGGAGGGTCAGAAGTAGGGAAGTTACTAAAGGGACAGACTAAGATGGAGGGCCAGGAAATACTCGGTATATTACCTGGAATCAGTAGTCAGTTTAGTGCTAAGCAGTTGAAATCCGTTCTCGCCAAGACAGGCGGAAAGAAGGTGTCTCTAAGAGAGTTTCTTGAAGCGACGGGAGCATTCCCGAGTCGAGAGGCAATTACTAAAGAGATTCAAATCATAGAAGATGAATTGATTCGGACTACGACTCGTCTGAAGGTGTTCACTAAGAAAGAACTTGCGAGACAGTCAGATTTTGTAATTGCTCAGAGTCTTGAGGATTCTGTTGATAAATTAATCGGAGTTAAGGGGAAAACCACGGAGGGGATTAGTAAACTAGGCACAGGTATGGTTGATTCTATCAAGAAGATGTACGCAGGTATTGAGAAGTCAACAGCAGGAGATCGAAGGGTCTTCTCCACGGCCTTTAGTCGCCTTATGGAAGACCGGGCGTTCAGAGACGCACAGGAGCAAATAAGATTAGGAGGTGAACTCACCATAAAGTCCTTTCAGTCACTATTCCGGGGCCTTGGACCCATCAAGGACAGACTCAAAGAGATCCCTGATTTAATGGAAAAGCTACTTGTAAATCCTCGGGGCATAAGGGACTTCAGTAAGTACGCAGAACTTGTTGAGCAGTTTAAGGCGCTAGAAGCAATCTTAAGGAAGTTTGGTGAATTACCTAGTGATGATGTGGTCGGAAATCGTATTAAGGCGAATAGAACCAACTTTGCATCAATCAGAAAAGACTTCTTTGAAGGGGGTAAGTTTGGAGCTGGTCCCCTGAATCGTTCCATATTACGACAGGCGGAATCCAGAAAAGAGATTGAGAGGATAGTTACAGAGGGTGGAGGGAAGTTTAATAAGAAAACCTCAAAGCAGGAGGATCAGGGGTTATTCTTTCGCAAACTTGTAGGCACGGATGAAGGGCGCGGGGTTGCTACTTCATTATTTCTTAGGGATATCAAGAACGTAACTTCCACGGCGAAAGACATCTTCAAGAGTGAATTCAAATCCTTCAAGTTTGACTCAGCACTTGCGAACGAGCTAGATGTTGAGAAAGGCGGAATCTTTACTCAAGCTGTTAGGGATAACATCGAGAGTCGGCTGGAAGACCCCACTCAGGTCCGTGAAATATTCGAGAAAATTAGAAAAGAAGGAGGAACTCAAGCCTTAAATCGTGAGACCGCTAACTTGCCAGAGATCATTGACTTAATCAATAGGATTGAAGTCAAAGCAAGACTTGACCGTCTCCAGCTTCCCCGTCTCTTGCAGACTATAGGAGAGACGAACAAGGACTTTACTTCAGAGTTCAAGGCACAATTTGAGACTTTCTTGAAGCGTCCTTCTCGTGGACTTCCAGTATCTCCTGAGTTGTTCAGGAAGAGAATAAGAAATACAGGCTTTCAACTCAGTTTATTCTTGAAACAGTTGAGTAAGACTTCTGAAATCACAGGTAAGATTCTTGCCGAGGTAGCACTTGATGTGCCCCTAAGATTCAGGGAAGCATTTAAGAAGTCTTCTGCCGCTTTCAATACTGAATTCTTGGCTAAGCAGTCAGAACAAGTTAAGAAAGTATTTACTAGAGATAACATAATAGGAACTTTAGAAGCGGATATTATAAAGTTTAATAAGACACTTACTGAATCAGGTGCTAAAACTGACAGTATCTCATTCTTGAGGCCCGTACTGGATCAGATCCCACGCGCCAGATCCGAGCTGATAGCTATTAGAGACTTATTTGATTCAAATATGTTATCGGCTAAACAATTCCGAATAGAGGCTGTTAGGTTAGTAAACACTCTGAGCATGGAAGAGTTCAAGAGTGCAACCGGACTACCAGGTCTGCAAAAGGATGAGTTTGTTAAGAGTCTCAGCACAGGAAGATCCGAGGATGCAGACTCTTTTCTAAATGAGAGTGTAGGTGAGGGGGATAAGAAGCGCAAAGAGACATTCGGATTTGGATTATCACAAGGACTAGAGGACTTAAGGGTAAAGTTCAGAGATTTTGCAGTCGAGGGGAAAGCTCTTATAAATGGGCTTGCTAATACACTAGAGAGTCAATTAGTCAGTGGGATCTTTGCCGTAGTATCTGGAACTAAGTCGGCCAAAGAAGCGTTTACAGACTTTGCAAAGTCCGTTCTTGCTGACTTAACGAAGATGATTATAAAACTCTTACTCTTCAAAGCCATACAATTTGGACTCAATCTGTTTACTGCCGGAGGAGTAGGGGCGTTTGCTGGCGCTGCAGGTGGTGCCTCCGCTGGATTTGCAGGAGCAGGAGTAGGAGGAGCAGGAGGAGGAGTAGGTGCCTTTGCAGGTGCCCTGTCAGGGGCAGCAGCAGACGGGGGTGTCTTTCAACGAAGAAGTTCTGGAATTACGAGGATGGCTAAAGGAGGGGTAACTAGTGAACCCACGATTCTGTTTGGCGAGGCTGGCCCTGAAGCTTTTGTTCCCCTGCCGGATGGGCGGAGTATCCCCGTTAGTATGCAGAATGGAGGAGGGGGAGGACAGACTATAGTTAATCTCACCATCAATGCAAATGATGCACTGAGTTTTCAGCAGATGTTCACACGTAGTCCTGGAATGCTCTCTCAACTTCTCGCTAATGAGTCTCGTCGCATACCGGGGGCGAGAGATGCTATAAGGAGTTCATTAGGATAATATGATAAAGATACCTATAGCGGTTGAACCCGCTTCTGTAGGGACGCTACCCGTTGAACCCTCCTTCTCCCTAGATGGGACATGTACGTATCGTCGGAACTCTATGAAGTCACAGGGAGGTGACTACATAACGAAGTCCCGCGCAACTGACTCAGATGAGACATTTTCATTAAGGTGGGTGAATCTAATAGAGAGTGAATTCGTTCTCTTAAGGGACTTCTTCCTCCTGACTATCGGACCATTGGAGACTTTCCTCTGGCGAGGTGAGAGATGGAACTTTCGGGAGGCGGATTTTAATTTCAACCTCATTAGTGTAGGCCCTACAGCCGGTAAAATATACAACGCTGAGATAGTTTTAGAAAAAATACCTGAAATCTGTCCTCTAATCCACCCGACGAGTAGTTAATGAGAAACTTTCCCGCAGAGTTTATAGCACGTAAAAACAGGATCTCAAACTCAGCTCCATGGGTCTGGCTTGCTCAGATTCAAATGGATACCACACTGGATACTGGGTTTTTCGTGACTGATAACAATGTTTGTATCACTTTTTTAGGGGATGATTATGATCCTTACCCTATGAGTTTATCTAGTATTGGTGCAGATCTCGAAGGGACAATACAACGGGTCACTATAACGATTCAGGATGTCCTACAGAAGTTCATGCCTTATATTATTGAGGGGCAAGGACTGACGGGGAATACGGTTCTGCTTAGACTCGTAAATTTGGAACCTCCTTTTACGGACTCCTATGATATTACATTTATCATAGACGAAGTGGAAACAGATGATACTTCCATCATACTTCAGACTTCGATTATGGTATCAGATGATACAGAACTCCCAGCGGTAAAGTTTCTCAAGGACTTTTGCCACTGGGAGTTCTTGGGAACCGAGTGTGGGGTGAATGCTGGAGTCCCTAACACTGGACAGACATGCACGAAGAGATTAGATGGAACATTCGGATGTAGATACTGGGGAGATCAAGAGGTTCTTGCAGCTTTCCCACGTCAACATCCTAAACGATTTGGAGCGTTCCCGGACTTGCCTACCGGGGAGATCTTTGAGGTATAAGCATGGGGTCATATAAGAGGATCTTAGGATCTTTATTCAGGAGAAAGTCCAGACGGAAAGGACTTAACTCTCTATTACTATTCCGACAAGCTAAGGCCGCCAATTTCCTAGCACAGAAACTCTCTAAACTGAGTCCTGCCCGAATCCTTACTGTTGGTCCCGGCTTTCCTATACCGTTAATTTATGGGAGGGTTAAGGTCGGTGGGCAGATTATTGAAGCAACTCTGTCAGGCAAGCAGGTACTAGGGGAGCAAAGATTCAGGTTCGTAGTTGCGTTGGGCTTCGGTCCCATTCATAGGATCGGTGATAAAGTATTTGGGGATACTGACATCAATGCTTTTGGAAACAATCTGAGCACACTAGAGATTGATAGTAATGATTCTAATACATTTAATGACTTAAATCTTTCAGTTAGATTCGGTACATTAACACAAGACGAGTTATCTAATAGTCATGGGAATGTAGGGACGCAACTTTTCTCAGTCTCCTTACTCCCTTCTTTATTAGTGGTCTCTTTTACGACGACTAATGAAGTTGCTTTCGTGCAATTTAATATAAGGTTCAATGGAGGCATCTTCGACAACCATCCTTCCGGTCCTCTTACTATCAAGTCATCTTATCAGTATCGTTACAAGGCAACAGGCTCACCGACATTCTCACTATGGGTAGACTTTGATATCGAAGCTCTTGCTCGTGATAACTTTACTGCGACTGTTAGGTCTGTTGCGCTAGTTCGGGATCAGTATGATTTTGAACTCCGTCATATAGGAACTACACCTAGTGGACTAGCAGTCGGCTCCCTCCATTCTCCTGTGCTGGATTCCTTAGATGAATTTGGCGGGACGCCCATTGCTTATGCTAAGATAGCGCTCATTGATCTTGAAGGACTGGTGACACAAGAGATTAATAGTGAGTCTGCCAAAACAGTTGAAGTCTTGTGCGATGGACGCCGGATAGACACTTGGACGGGCACGGTATTTATAAATCAGTTCTCCCAAAATCCTGCATGGGTTGCGCTGGATATCCTTAGAAATAGTATATTCGGGCTAGGAGACTTCTTCAGTACTTCCAATATTGACTTGGACAGCTTCCTAACGTGGGCAAATTATAATGATGAGATTGTAGATGGACTCGCTAGAAATGTATTTAATCATACATTTAATGGTGGGGACTCAGTTTATGGGACTTTCATCGACATATGTACTATGGGACAAGCAGCTCCAAGATTTTCTAATGGCGTAGTCTCTATTGTTATTGACAGACTTCGTAATCCCATATCCCTAGTTGGTCAAGGGGTCATCAAGGACGGAACTCTCAAAATTGGATTTCGGTCAAGAGCTGAAACTTATGACGCAGTTACCTTAAGGTTTGATGATGAGAATCGAGATTTTGAAGAAGAAACTGCAAGGGCTGCTAATAGTGCACCTAAGTCCCCTTCGAGGTATAGAGAACTTAATATCGAAAGGGTCGGAATAACGGAGAAGAAGCAAGCTCTTAGAGAGGTTAATCTTGAACTCCGTAGGTCTAATCTAGTTAAGATATCCATTAGTTTTGAAATGTCACTAGATGGATTCTCTCTCCTACCTGGAGATGTGTTTGAGTTCTCACATGACTCACCGGGATATGGTCAGAGCGGGAGAATAATCTCTGACGGTGTGAATGTCGCTTCCCGTACGGATCTAATCTTTGATCGAGATCTGATAATAATTGGAGGTGAATCAGTCATCATTCAAGACATAGATACAGATACTCTTGAAACACAACTCGTCACATCCACGACCGGTTCATATCCTGCTGGGACAATCATTAGCACAGGTCAGTTTTCATTTATACCACAACGGGCATCACAGTATGCATATGGAGTACCTCCGTCGAAGCCATTCGAGGTGACGTCTATCGACCTAACCGCTGACTTCGAACTTTCAGTTCAGGCAGAAGAGTATATACCAGCAGTCTATGATGATACCATTGTCACGCAGCCAGTTGTATATTCTAGACTAGGGAGATCAGGAAAAACACCGCTGGATGTTATAACTTTATCTGCAACCAATGTCTCTCGAACCCGACAGGACGGGTTTATATTTAGTACACTAGAGGTCAACTGGCAATTTGCCACAATTGACTTCATAAATGGTGCCCCAGCTCCTACGAGAGCTGAGGTTTATTTTCGTGTCCTGGGGTTCAACTTCTGGCAACAAGTGGGCACCGTGGGGTTCCCAGGCACGTCTTATACGCTTCTTACAGAGCTCAATCCTGGAACGACTTATGAGTTTGCAGTCGTCCCAGTCTCGATTCGAGGAAATAAGAAGAATCCAAATCAGGTTAATAGAGTCGCACAAACTTATACAGGTCTATCTAATCGACCAGACCCGGTGACTAACTTTGTTGTCACATATCCAACTCCTGGTAATATGCAGATGGACTGGACGCGGGTTGCTGATGAAACTCTCGTAGACTACTATGAAATTCGTTATGGACATGGATGGGATGGTGCCCGTGTAATTGCAAGAGTACTTGCCGGAACCTTCTCATTTCAAGAGTTTGGTATCGAAACAGGGGAACAGTCATATGAGCAATCATATGATCCAAACCTTGAAATACCTGTTAGGAATAGGGTTCATATACGAGCTCGGAACTTTGCAGGTGCCTATAGTAGTCAGGTCGCAACCGATACCTCCGTTTCCAGCACCCAAATTGCTGGTTCTATCGTCTTATCTGACTCACCTCAAGTAAATGACTGGGCCGGTTATACGAGTGATGGACTGACGTTTGGAGGTTTATTCGAGAATCGCTATATCTTTGATGATACATTCCCATTCGTTCACCCTGGTTGGGCCTCTTTAGTTTCACCAATCTTCGATAGACCTGGAGGAGTTAGTAAAATCATACGTATCAATCCTAGAATACTCCTAAGAAGACTCGAGAAAGACTGGACGGCTGCGACTTATCTGTGGTCTGACATAGAAGCAGATTCAGAAAGCTGGGACGGGACCATTGATGACGAAGACATGGTAGTTCAAATGAAGATAAGAAGGAGTAATGTTATAGCGGATATTCAGAATGACGTAACCCCGTGGGAGGATGGCTATTATCTAGCTGGTGTCACGGAGAGGTACATTCAATATCAACTATTCATAACCATTGCGGAAGTCTTTCCCTTTGCAAGCCCACGCATAGAAAACTGTTTCTTTACCATTGAAGAATAGATTAGAGGTTAAGGTTGCCGAAGAGAGTCATAAGAGCGAAAATGGTTAATGGGTTGGCAGTCAAGCTAACGAACCATATACTACTAGGGCAAGTCAAGGCATTCAGGTCGTTTATGGACGACTCTAGACTTAGTTTTGACTTAGAGATGTGGTACGGTCGATGGTTATTCGCCAAAGAGCTACTACATATAGAGAGTAAGGAGATTGACCCTCTACACCTAGGTAGATGCAGGTTAGTCAGCTACTATACCTTTATGCGTGGTCATAAGTACCATGTCTGATGCAGATTTAGAAGGAGCAGCCCATGACTTATGAAGACATAACACCAGCCGACTCGATCTCGGATTCCCTCTCGAAGATCAAAGCCAGAGATGATGCGTTGAGGACGGGAGAATTCTCGGGAACAGCGCCGGTTTCGCCAGCCCCATTTCAAATCTGGATTGATACAGTAACACGAAATATATACAGGAGGAATGAAGCTAACATCGGATGGATTCCTATAGGTCGGATCGACGACCCGCACTTCGGGCTACTCGCAACCAGTGGACCTAGTGCAATGTTAGGTACCTTAGACCATGGAGGCTTTAGGGGTATAAATGCTGCTGACCCCACGGCTTCTCAAGATCTAGTCACTCGGAATTACTTTGACCTGAATAGTCCGAGTCGGTTCAGGTTCTCTGCTGGAGGGCATAGATCTAATGTCTTGGGATTAACTTCTATGATGGAATGGAACAATGTTACTGATAATATTGGCTTCTCATTAGGTAACAACTTCACAGAGTTAACGGTGAGCAACTCGGGAAAGTACACTGTTGCATTCCACGGGTTGAAGGCATTCACAGCAGGGGCTACACCAACATTAGAGAGGATACTACCAGCTGTGGCAAGCTTAGTAGCGGGATTCAGTAATTCTCCCAATACCAATACGCCTATATCCTTTATAAGAACTGTAGCGCTGGTTGCGGGAGACGTAATCCGAGTCCGTGATACTTCAGGGAATCAGATGAATGCCACCAACAACCTGCTACACTCGATAATGATTGACTATAAAGGCCCTTGATCTAAGGATCAGGATTAATAAGATTAGGAATCCAAGTTGGTATAGTCGTCTTCTTAACTAAGAAGTCGGCTTTATTAGCTTCAAATGTCGCAGCATCAGCGTCGTTAAAACGAGGGCAGTATACAGGTGACCACTGACATAATTGTTGACAGATATCACGCCACAAGTCTTGATCTGTAGAGTTTATTAAAAAACTATAGATCTTGACCTCTGAATTATGAGGATCAAACCCCCGATCATCAACTGTAATAGACAAGGATTCATTCACTTTGAGTACGTTATCATCAAGACTCCCACTGTCATTTAAGAACTTATGGAAGTCCATGTCCCGACTACTATGGACGAAATTCGCCACACAGCAGCCGATTTCTGGTGTTGTCATGTTAGAAGATACCTTTCGCAAGACCTATCATAAATGAAGAAGTGTATTCACCAAGACGCCTAACGAATACAAGTTTGACGTCCTCTAGAACTGCTGCCGAAATATTGGAGAACTGAGCCTGAATGTTTCGATTCATCTCCATAGTCCAGTCCGGTCCTTCGGTCAATCCTACTTGCAGTATGTCCTGCTGATCTTTAATAATGGAATAAAGTGTCTGTTTATCATTCTCGGAGAACTTATGCCAAACACCTTCGAGATCCTTACGCAGACCTTTACCAAGCCACGTCTTATCTAGTTTTATATTACCCGCTACCATTATGTCCTCCTACTTCATACTTCTTGATAAGTTTAATAAGGTAAGTAAGTTCAGGTTCTGGGACTTTGAGCCGAAGACCCCATGTGTATAGGGTTCTCAGATATACACGTTTCTCTAAGTCTATAAGACCACGATCATTCTCAATATAACAAGCATATCGAGGAGATACTGCTTCGTAAGTAGCTCTCTCAGCTTTTTTATCAAGAGATGTAAAACAGCCGGACATAGAAAGCATCAGAATAAGAAACAAATTTCTAGCCATGATTGAACTTCTTTGCCTCTTCAGCTAATGCGGCTCTATGAGCCTGTTCTTCCTCGAGTGTATTTCTGACATGATCCATTGCTTCAGCTTCAAGTGCCATCTTTCGGGCATCCTGCTGTTTGATGGTCAACAAAGAATCAATCTCTCGCTTCAACTCCTGGTCATGGACATCAAGAACTGAGATCCAGGACTTGAAAATCTCGCGGAATACTGCATTAAGAGATTGCTGAGCATGTATTCTTTTAACTGGATCATTCCACATCATGAATCGTCCATGTGATTCTCTCAGTTCATTCTGAAAGAATGCGATACCTCGCTCTGGTGAAGAGCTGAGGGATCCTATAAGCCTTCTGAGTCCCTGGGAAGAGGACTGCTGTTCTAGGGTCGTCAGTTTCTCCTCCGGCCCTTTATCTAATTTGTCGAGGAACAGTTGCCAGAACATTTTTTCTCCTTAGTTATTTGGGCAAATAAATATTGCGCCATAAGTTTGTCTATCTCAGTTTTGAATACCACAGTTGGATTCTCACTCATCAAGACGTAGAAATGTATATTACACGCACGCATATAGTCGAGCATGGCATTGAAGAACGGAAGTCCTTCATCTCCCAACTGGCTCAACGGAAAGTCTATCGTATGCAATTTTCAGTACCCCTGGGCCATAGACCCCAAAGAAGCCGAGGCGATCTATGTAGGAGATCAGCCGAGCCTGTAAAGATTGTCGAGAAGGTATGAGTATCTTATCCCATCCAGGGCAAGAGTAGAACATACTTCTGAGCTGGAAATAACCCGCGTCCCATCGTCGCCACTGTACGATCTTATGGTCAGAAAGACGAACTCTATACATCCCATCCATAAGACCTAAGAAGTTTTTTAGTAAAACTTTTGATTCCGGCCATAGCATATTAGATTCCGAAGCTTCCGCGAGCTTTAATACAGTCCATGGCACAGAGTTTTCTTGATAATAAGGACGATTAACTTTGTGATTATACTTAGGTTCATCGAAGTCGAGGTCAGGCCACATGGATTTCACATGAGACTTCTCCATCCAGAACATGTGATTATGGAGTCGCCAGATCTCACCTTCCCAGTCAACAGTATTACCTGATGAATTATTTTGCTTATTAAACAGCATATAAACTAGGGCATTATAACACCATTCGCGATACATACGATCATGAGTATTAGGAATATGGATTTCATCCTTCTCAGTTGCCCAATTCTTATTCAGAAGTCTCATAACAGAGAATCCAGCTATGAATCTCCAGAAATTACTGGGGAGAATCGCCACCCCACGATTCGCGGCACTGGCGCTTGACGTGAAGTAGGTGTTATCCCGTTCCTGCAAATACATATTATTAAAGGTAAAGAATCCGAAGGCGTCTTTCGGAAGTTTAGATACCCTTGGCTTCGTCCTTATTCCAGTCGTCATACAAGGGACATTATCCCCTGACGAGGCACCGCGACTCACAGCTTTAATCCAGTTAATCATAGATTTATTCTTATCAAGGCGGTAGTACTTACGTTTCTGAATCGTCTCTATCTTACCGTCTCTATTTCTATCTTTAACATGCCAGTTGAACTCAATAGGTGAGGGGGTTTTAGAGTTTCTCTCATAAACTGCAAACAGGACCATCCACTTAGTCGTTATTGCCTCAAAATGATTAGATGGAAAAACAAACCCGTCGCGGAACTTTACGTTAGTGAATAGAATATCTCTCAAAGCATCGAACGAGTTTCTAAGAAGGTAAGTAGTGGCTGAGAATAAACCGATGCGATACTGTAGCTTATACTCACGGCATATAATTAAAGCTCTCCATAAGAACTGTAAGAACATTTGATCACATCCATATATACCTCCCATGAATCCTTTAACTAGTGTGTCAGTGGCCCCCTTCTTAGAAGTATCTAGTCGCACAGCTGTTTTTCCAGGCGTCACGTATGGAGGGTTCATTAAGAATAATACCGGAATCTTATTAGCAGAAGCTCTCTTTAGCATCTTATCAATATGAGCAGGGATTATCAGGTCATTTAAGAAGTCATATTCTTGTCTAACTCTGAATTCTCCTTGTAATTCTCCCCCTAACGAATTAATATCCTTTTGCCCGAGTGTAGTCTGAATCATATAAGCAGGATTTAGACCGCGTGTGAGATTGCCACCGCCACAGCAAGGATCCCAAATTAAGGTTTCATCAGCCCACTCACTTCCGTACAATCCATCCATGAAGTTGTGCATCTCAGCAACCCAGTCGAGAGGGGTCCAATAGACCCCTTCTCGGCGTGTACTAACTTCAACTTGGTCCTTAAACATACCCTTATTCTCGTTCATGATGATAACCTCTCAAGTGAAATTAATAGCTCCCTGTATATACGCATAGCATCTGGTAATGCCCGGTGTGCTTTGTCCTGATGACTACCTGTTAACTGACGAACCATTCGCATACACATAGGGGCATAGTGAAACGGGTGCTTTCTCTCTCCCCATAGAAGCTGCATCATATAGAAGTCGAAGAAGACGTTATCTGAAATCATGACGCATTTATTAACTAGTGAATTACTATTCATATGATATGCGACAAGATCGTCTATATGATCTGTCACCTTATTTGGAAACTCTCCTTGATTCTTGATTAACTCTAGAGGAATCCTGTGTATATCAAAGGCCGACTTCTCGTTGTCATGCCATTGTTCCTGACTCGAAAAATTCGAGTGTGTTATCAAAGATTCATACACTCCTAGCACTTCAAGATCAGAGTTTACTAGAACAACTCCGACTTCAATAGGGAGCGCCCTATCCTTGTAGTCTTTCCCGACTGTGGGAAGTCGATTTGTCTCAAAGTCCATGATCGCATAAATACACTGTTCATCTTTTAGCATTATACTCTAATCTCTCCAGTATGTCCAAGTACCCTAGGTCTGAACCCGAGCCGCGGAGTTTATGATCTTTAATATCTTCGAGGCCGAGGGTTCCTATATCCATAAATCTTGCAACCGACTGATCTGCAAAGACCCACCACTTACTGGGGTCCATATAATGTTGACCGGAGTCACTGAGGTAATGGAATTCACCACCATGCGAGTACCCCATCATTCTTTTAGGCCATCTTGTCACGATATCGCAGTTGTTCACCACACGGTAATGCCGACCTTTAAGCAACCCTCCAAGCCACTGAACGAAATCCGAGTCTCCGACCCGTGGACATCCGAAGGTATACAAGCCATCGACCCTTTGACCTTCTTTTGCGAGCATCGCTGCACATAGAGTTGCTAAAGCGCCACCGAGAGAATGACCCGCAATATATAGTCGAGAACCTGGAGAGTTTTGCTTAGCGCACTTCAAGTCCCCTTGAATTCGCCACCATAGTTTACGAAACGCATTATAGAATCCACCATGAACTTCTCCAGTCATTTCTTTAGGGGACACTTGATAAGCTTGTATATCGGTCTTAATATCATCCAAGCTTTGAAAGTCTGTACCCCGAAAGAATAGACAGTTTAGCCCCTGCTTGGAACATAGAAGAGCTTGCGTCCCGTCCGTATCATAAGGGACTACACTCTTGAATCCCCAAAGATCCTTAGCATGATTTACATAGAGTTCAGGATCTTTGTACGAAATCTCTGAGCCATGACACATAGCGAATGCTTGTCCTAGTGAAAATTTATTCGTAAACCTTGATGCATCAAATATTTCCATGTTAGTTCCCTCAGATCTGGAGCCTGTAAAGCTCTCTTCCACCAGGTTTCATAATAAACTTAGATCCAGTCTCAGCATCAGGATCTAGAGTCCTGTTTCCAAAAAAGGTTTTCCTATCTTTACCATACATCCCCTTCGGCCAGCTCCTAGGTACAGACATAGCCATCTTCCTATCTGACCATTCGTCAGCAATCTGAGAGCCATACTCCTTAGTGATCCAGTTCCGAGCCGCAAGATATAACTCTGATACATTCAACAGCTGCCCATTAATCAGATGTACACGATCTTTCAAGAAGGTGTCGAACGCAGTCATCTTAGACTCCATCGTTGACATCTTATCACTAGTCATAACTACAGGAATTTGTAGTCTACCAGTCGGTTCGGGCAAGGCATAGTTCAGAAGTGTGTATATAAAAGCGGGGTTCTCAGTCTGAACACGCTGGTCAAGTATATGACGATCAATCTCTTCACCGTCACCGAACTCTGACACACCGATAAGAACAATCCGAGTATCACCATCAAACATAGGTGTATAGTCAGGATTATTAGAGAACTGCATCCAGTGCGTTGTGTTCTCAACCATGAAAGGTGTTCCACCTTTAGGATGGATACTTAGATAACGGGAAGTCACCCAGTCCTTTATTTTATCAGAATACTTACGTTGATTTAAGTCGATTTCTTCAATGACACCTAAAACTGTACCGAGAAGCTCACCGTTAAACATTCCATCTGACTTTATACACGTCTCGCAGCGCTGATAACCTCGTTCCATGACGAATAAAGTACTCAGGGACTCGTGAATTGAGGACTTACCCGTGTTTTCTGACTTAGAGTAGAAGGATAGGTAAGGTAAACTCATCTTCGGGCGTTGGAACATATAGGCCAGCCATAGACGGAGATAATCTGCGCCATCCTTAACTCCATTCTGTTTGCACCAAGCATTATCCTCAACTGCGTCATTCATACCTTCTCCCGCGTGGGTCATAATCTTATCCCACGTAGGATGCTCACCTTCTATCGGCTCACAGGCGAGTTGAGCGGCCTTAAGATTCCATTGTCTATCTCCCAAATATTCAGGCTGAAAGGGCTCTGACACGATTTGCCATGGGTCTACGGTCGCTGCTCCTATCATTGCTTTAGATTCAGTTACATTATATCCATAATGCTGAATCCCATCTGCCAGATTAGACTTAGGCTGAGAGAGCCATTCTCCATTAACAGTCCGAAGGAAGAAGCCCTCGAAGTTGTGCTCATTCTTCACTCCTCGAACTATGTGGTCACAGTTATCTTGTTCATACTTCTGTTTTTCCCTGAACTTAAAGACACGTACCCAGTTCTTAGGCTTTGCACTCGGCTCCTTCCTCCAGCCTTTCATATCATCTGAGGATGTCGGATCAGTTGTCTGATAAGCAATCTTAACGATGAGCATATCTTTTTTAACGAATAAGGAGGCTGATCTCCTAGCGACACCGACATCAACAGTTAGACTGAATCCTAGAGTTTTAAGAGCCTTCGCAAGATCATCACCGGACTCAAACTCGTAGTCACCTTTAGATCCAAGGACTCCATTATAAGTTCTAATAACTGTTTCTAGGTCTGGGTCAGAGTCGAAAACACACTTCTTCCAACCTGAGCTATCCGTCGTCCAGTAAGTGTGTTCATCAACGTTTTTAGTATATCGTCGAACGGTCCAGCCCTCTCGGTTTGGAAAACAAAAGCAGTTATGGTCCCCTTCGATCCGACCTGCTGCTGCGGTACGAAACATACCACGAAGCTGCATCACGTCATGGGCAGTCGAAAGTACCGTTGTATGTGTGACTAGACAGTTATGATTCTGATCCCACCATCCAAGCTTATTCTCTGTGACGTATTTAACTAACTTCCTGTGTCGATCATCTAGTGATACAAAGTGCGTCTTTGCATTCAAATCAATGAACGACTGGACATCAGAGTCAGCAACTCCGTCAATTTCCTTAAACATCTCTACAAAAGCCGAACGTTTATTAGTGCGACTCTTGACAGTTTCTAGATGAAACTCCCAATTAGCCGGTAATTGTGTGAGCATCTCCCCTTTCTTAACAAGCTCAAAGGCCCCGTTTGAGATGTTTGAATCCCGACTCCAAAGCCAAACATTCGAACCCACACAGTCAACTGAATCTTCAAACTTAAATCCAGTTAGACCAGACATGGAATGTAATACAGCCTTAGCCAGAGCCGCGTGTTGACTATGATTATTAACTACCGGTCGGATGTCAGGATGGATAACTACAAAGACGTGAAAGCCATTCCCAGACTTTGACTTTCTAATCTCTACCCAAGGAATTTCCTTTAGTTTACGAAGTGTTTCCTTGAGGTCATCAGCAGAGAGCCCCTTAGTATGGTTAGCAATAGAGTCAAAGTCATAAGCCAGCCATTCAGAAGTGTTCTTCTTCCAATTCCAACCTGTAGATCCAATACGATCTGCATACGCAGCTAGATCATAACTCATCACAGGATCTTTATAACTGTGATCATCTGACTTGGCATTAAAAGGGATACGAAAGTGATACCACTTCTGCCCATTCTCCCCCTCGTAAATCACAGTTCGGCGCTTGCCCTCACGGACAAGCTCCCCTTCATGTTCTCCTACATTAACCTGAGTTTCTAGCTCTTCGCTCCACAGAGGATTTTTACAGTCCTGTGTGGTCAGGAAGTTGCGAATCGCTTGCAGCCTAGTGACGGCCATCTTTATTCTCCTATTTCATTAGTCTACTATCAAATTCGTCAAGCGTTTTCAGTGACTGATCATGCACAAAGTTGGCACCTGTGCTCCTTTGCTTTGCAAATGTTAGGCATCTGCCGACTCATAACAATGTCAGAGCCGTTTTCGTTTAGCTTCTTCAAGGTCTTCGCAAGGCTCTCACTGCTTTCCATCCATGAAACGGTCAAGGACTCGAGTTGAACACCAGCTTTATACACCGCGTATTCTTGGGCACCATTCACGCCAAAAGAATCATTGAATAGTGTCAAGCTCTCCCACTTGAAAGCCTGACAAGATACATTTGTATAATCAAAGAGGGCTTCTGAAACCTCTTCTAGGCTTATGCATTCTGAAACATTGAAGCTTCTTTTATTGTGAATCATTTTCGTTCTCCTGACATGATCGAGTTGATGAAAGACCTGTGGCCCGCGCGAGCTTCAACCTCTGTCATATAATTAGCTTGATACTCGTATCCATCTGAGTGAGTAGCGAGGGTTTCAAATGGATGCTCAATAGCCCCGCTCCAAACTGTTGAAATGCGGTAGCCGTCTAGTTCTACACGAGCTATAAAAGGATAATTTTCACCTTTAATCCTAATATTCCGTAAGAGTCGCCATTCGCAACCACAGATGAGTTTACCCTGCCTATTAGTGTAGAAAGCGGGTGAGCAGTAATCATCATGCTGGAAAGATATGAATTCAATCTCCACAATATTTAATCCTTTGGAAGAGTTTCTGAAGAAGGCCTTCTGATTTCAACTGAGAGGCTCTGCATATTGAATCCTTGAGACTCTAGTTTTTTATAAAACTTACTGCCGGGACCGACAAACTCCTTAAATGTCTCAACATACTCAGGCTTTAATGCCATGTAATGAAACTGCCCCCGGCGACCATCGAATCTCATGTAAGTACGATATAAGTTTCTACTGGATTGTTGACTCATCTCGCCCTCGGATCTGGCTGACGCTCAGTGAACACAGAAGCCTTTTGAGTTATCAGCTTCTTTTGTCCATCAAAGCACATTTCACATAATAATCTTGCATGGGGAGCTTCACGATACCTCGTAGTCTCGCAAGCGACATCGCACTGATCACATATTCTAGGCTTCTTCTTTCTCCTAGTCATGATGTTCCTAACTAACGTGGGTTAATCCCAGTTCTAAAATACCCCGTATGAGTCCGAGGAAAGGTTTATTTTCATCTTTCGTAGCTCTAAGTCTCTCTTCAGCCTTGACGAATGCAGTCATAAAGTATATCCATTCATTAGCTAGAGGATCTCCACCCTCTAATATTTCTTTAAGCTCTTTAACGATCTCAATATCACTCATGTCTTTAATCCAGTCACAAGTTTCGATCTCCATAAACTTAGCGAATCCCTTAGAATGATTCATGTTCTCCCCACTGACTGACGAAGGCATCTGCGATTCCTGAGTAGGTTCTAGAACGTCTCTTACCCTGCCCCCAAGAGCCGGGTTCATTATTCTGCCCACTCTTAGACTGATTTGCCCACCTCATATTACCATTAACAAACTTTCCCGCTACGAGTTTAGTAGGGATCAAGAGCGGGAGGTTCTTGAGCCATAAACAGGTTCTCTTTGAAGCATTGTGCCCAAACTGGTACGGCTGTATTATCTGATCCGGCTCTCTCACCCGTGAAGAGATCACCCCAACCGGATTTTCTAAAGCAACTTTCGGGATAGGAGCATCGAGAAGTAGACTTATGAAGTCAAGGGCTTCTTCTTGCTCCTTGACTTTGTACGGCCACCATCTTGCACCTGAGCCACACAGATGCGTACAGGGCGGGAAGGCTATCATCATGTCCCATCCTTCATCCAGTATGTCTCGAACATCCCCAAGATAGTGAGGGCCAGGACTTTCAGTTGGAAGAATGTCACAAGAGGTAGCATGGTACCCTGCTTCTATGAATTTATCCCTGACTACACCAGAATGCTCACAAGATATTAGTACCCTCATGTTCCATATCCGTATCTGGGAGCTCGATCTGAAGGATACCTCTTATCTCCTCTCTCATGTTCTCGATTATGACTTTGAGAGCTCTGACGGCCCTTGCTTTTCCGTCCTGGCGACTGCTTCCTTTTCCTTTTTCTTGTGTGACCCACAGACCCAGCTTTTGACGTTCTTCTATCTTCCAGTCCCATGATGACCTCCTCAAGCGCCGGGAAATGGTCACACGATAGTTCTGATGATGAATCATGAAGGGGCGTGAGCCTTCTTTCGTGTTCATCTTCGAGCGACCGCTTTGATTCTTTCTCCGTACTTTCATCTAATTGACCTCCTACAAAGAGTTTTATATTAAACCTGAATCGGGGGCCTCTAAGTCTACGGTGTAATTTCATAGTTTGCCGTTTGTTTCTTTGTGGGATAAGTAGCCAACTACATAAAGCGGCAGCTGACACATCATAGCTGTATCTCATACGAGCTAGTATGGCTAAGAGATAGTTCAGTTCGCTCGGTTCTATACTTACCACATTCACTGCTACAATATACGGGACATCGAACTTAGACTGGACCCAACACTGTAGCAGCTCCGCCTCGACTGGCATACAACGGATTTCTCGCATTGTGTAATTTCCCCTCATAGGTACAGTATAGACCATGCCCTGCATCTTGTCAAGTAGTTACCACGGATTTTTAATAATTCTTTTCTAACTGCGAGTATATTAGAGTATTCTCTATTATACATATAGTCTTAAAAAGTAGAGAATAAATAAGAATAAAGAGAACGTGAGAGTCTGCTCCCATTAAGCACCACACAAGACTCGCACGGATGTCTGTATATTTAAGCTCACAGCTACCCTTCAGTTGCGGGTCCGGGCTGTGAAAAGAATTATTAAAAATCCGTGGTAACTACTTGACAAGATGCAGAGCATGGTCTATACTTATAATGAATGGGATTCCCTTCCTCTACTTAGGCAACTAGGTATCTTTAGGCAACTGGGTAGTAGTCCTAGTTAGGTAGATGTTTAATATGAAAAAACTGAATAAGATCCCAGTCTATGTTATAATAGCATCATCACCTGAGTCTCCTAGACGAGATCATCGTGCCCTATATCGGTTCTGGTCAGAGTTTAAGAATGAACATGGACTCAGATATAAATATACATATCATTATCTAAATCGGAAAAGACTAATTCCTGACTTCAAGCCTGGACACAAGGTTATCATTTTAGGCAACCCGCCCCGAAACGTTATTAGGGACCGCTACTATTATCTAAAATTCAGGAAGTGCCGGGTATTAGGTATTACTTTTGACGAGTCCTATAATTATCCGTGCCCGGTAGAGTCAACTCTTACATTCCATCCTATGATGACGCACTTCGAATCAGCTCGTGTGAAGGGGACACCTTCCGAGGATAGACTGCAAGACTTGACGATATGTAAAGAGTATTGGACGGCTCGAACTGGCTTAGTAGATTCTCTTGAGAGCGCACTCGAATGTGTTCACAGTAGATGCCTCCCGTTAGTTATGAGTGAAAACGACCCTTCACACCTTCTTGCTCCTTTCGGCTCCCCTCTTAGGATACGCAATAGAAGAGACATTACAGGGGTTGCCAGAGAGTTTTCTAGAAAACCTGATGAGATTAGAGTCCATTTAACAACTAGCATCAAATATCTATATGAGTTCAATGAAATTCCTACGGAACAAGAACTTGTGATATATTATCGTACGGTCATCAACAGTTTCCTTTTTTCTCGGTGGTCTTGATCCAGGACACGTCATTAATAAGGAAGACGCAAAAATCATGCCAAAGATTTCTTTTATTTTCTATCTTGACATGATGCACAGTGCCCGGTAAAATGCACATATGAAGCATATTCCTTACCAAAAACTTTTTAGGAGATCCAACTAATGAATCAACTACAGACTCAGACGGTGCCAGTCGCAGAACAGGCATCCACTTCAAAACCTATCGAATGTTACGTTCCTCTAAAGCAACTCTACACCTCAAAAGTCTCTCTTCGTGAGCCCGATGTAAACAGTGATGAATTTAAGGATCAAGTTCTTGAATCAATGAGAGCTGAGGGTCAAAAGGAGTCTATCACTACGTCTCTTTATGAAGGCGGCGAAGGCGATGCAGAGTCACCAGTCTTCTTTCTGATTGAAGAAGGCCCCCTCGCTGGGAAGATCGGAACTACGACTCCGGTACAAGTTGTTGATGGCGGTCACCGCAAGGCAGCTTTCAAGATCTTCCAGCAGGAAGTCAAAGATGGGAAGACCACAGCAGATCAGATTAACATTCCAGATATCGGCTGGGTACGTTGTCAGTATGTCGGTCAGATCAGCTTGAATGATCGTCTCATGTCCCAGGTCCAGCACAACATGAACCGTGTCGATACATCAGCTGGTGATCTGGCAGATCAGTGTGGTCGTATACTCGGTCAAAATCCTCACTGGACGCAACACAAGCTCGCAAAGAAACTGCACATCAATAAGGGCAAGCTCTCCCGCCTCCTGAAGATCAACCGACTCCCCGACTTTGCTCGTGGTCCAGTCATGGACGGGCAAATCAACGGGCTGAATGCCATGCAGCTTGCAAACCTGCCTCTTGACATTCTCGACGAAACTTGGGTCGAGAAGGCTAAGTCCATGACGACTTCTGACTTTGCCCAAGCCTGTAATGACGCAAAGAAGGCGAAGAAGGCTGAGGCTTCCGGTGCAGTTAAGACTGGCGAGTTTGTCCCTCCTTCACCTTACGTCCGAAAGGCTGCGTATCTCATCGAAGTGTTCCAGGATGATAGTGAAATTCAGAAGCTGGGTCTTAATAAGGAAACCCTCGCATGGGTAGTTCAGCAAGATCCCGCTACCCTTCAAGCTGCTAAAGCCAAGCACGAATCAGCGGCTGGTCAAAAGACTGAGCGCTCTCTTGTTAAGAATACGGTTCGAGCCGTCAAGAACTTCGGGATCACTGTTCCTAAAGAGGTTGCTGCTAAGTCTTTTGAGGAAGTCATCCAGTATCTTGAAACAATCGAGCGTGATGGTCTTGATGGTATCATTGAGAGCTGTAAACAGTTCGCCATTCAGGTCCGTTCTGGATCTCTCGATCTGTCCAGTCCAGCATCTGACTGAATCATAACTCCGCCCGACCGGGGTTTTACAATAAACTTATGACAGCCAGAGTCGGGTCTGGCCTATTTACATATCAAGTATCAAACTAAAGGAAAAATCCACCATGACTGAAAACCTACCCGTGAAAGCGGGCGACTTCTCGTTAACTGATTATGTTAAACGATCTCCTTCCGGCGCTACTGATCAAGCTTCTCAAGAGTTACTTGAAAGAATAGGTAAAGAGAAAGGCTTTGTTTCCTCAGTACGCTTACTTCAAGGTGGCTCTCGTGAGGTTAAGGCTCATGACGCCGATCCACAGGCAAAAGCTGGCAAGTTCATCTGGGATGGTCAGTACCTAGAGTCTGGAATTCAAGTTCTCCTGCTGGTTGCACGTCCAAAGGCGATCAGATTTGAGAATAACGAGTTCAAGGAAGCCTTTTATGATTCTAAAGATCCGCGCTTTGTCGAGTATATGAACTTCAAAGGTAAAGAGAAGGCAGCAGGACCAGAGTTTCTGTGCTGGTTCCCTGAGTATAAGGGCTTTGCTTTACTACACTTAACTAAGTCGGCTTTGAATAATCTGGGAGACTTTGAAACAGGTTACCCTCTCGAGCTTTACAGTAAGTATGTAAAGCATAAAGGCAATGAATGGTATGTTCCCCGCGCTCGTCCCCTTAAAGGGGCAGACGGCGTAGTGCTTACCCCTGAGACTGCTTCTTCTCAACTTGCGATGCCTTCCGGTGAGCAGGCTAAGAAGAATGTAGAGAAGTTCCTTGATCCAGATTCGACGAAAGCAGCTGGGGTCACCCCGTCTGCTTCTAGTGCAGCGCCCCCTCCAGGTGCTGCTCGTTGAGTCTCACCTGCTCCGACTGGTTAATCCCCGGTCGGGGTGTTTGTGTAATGTCACCAATCGGGGCAGTTTTTACCACCTTTTAGCTGTCCCACCTTTCAAAAAAACGCAATTCGAGTTACCTAATGGCATGATGCTAAGGAGGTGAAGTATGTGAATCGCGGGTTCCCGGTCATTCACCGGAAGACCTCACTTGATGAGGGAAATATTAACCCCGAGCAGTTTGGAGGGAAACTATGGGGAGATTAATACCTAAAAGCGCTGACCTATGGGACGGCGAAAGATGGTGTCATACTCGATTTGAAGTTCGTGATAATCGAGTCATATTACATACAGGGTTTAATAGAAAACTCCAGCAGGAGTTTAAGGATTCCCTAGCTGGAACACGATGGAACTTCTTTGAAGATAAGGAATGGAGCGCTGAGTTTAGTGCCCGTACCGTATTTTCTCTGCACTTCCTTATGAATGGTCCACTGAGAGCTAGATATTATGGTCCTATTGATAAGACTATACAGCCACTCATCAAGCGTGAACTTCCCCTATACCAGCATCAATTAGAGCTTTATCAGGCGTCCGTCGCTAAGAGGACGATGATGGGAGCATATGATATGGGCACTGGAAAAACTCGCGTGGGAATCGAGCTGATGGAGTACGTCAAGTCTTTATGTCGAGATCATAAAGCTCCATTCTTTGACTCTGATGAGAAGTTACTGTGGGTCATATGTCCTAAGAACCTTATAAGGACTTGGGAAGCAGAGATAAGGAAATGGGACTCGAAGATTCACCCCTTGATCATCACAAACTCGATTCAGTCAATCAAGAAGGCAGTTGATTCTGTGACCTTACCTCCTCAATGCCTAGTCGTTGATGAGATATCTGAATTCCGGGGTAACTCTAAGCGCACCCGCGCTGTCTCAAGCTTAACATGCCGTATGCAGCTCTTCTGGGAATGGCAGGCTTTCGTGCTAGGGTTATCCGGTTCCGTAGCTCCTAAAGATCATGAAGACTGGTGGAGGCCTATGGAAATAGTCTGTCCTGGAGCTATTCGAGAACGCACTCCTAATAAGTTCGGCAATAGAATTGCTGTCTATGAGTCCATAGAGAAGCCCACCGGAGGGAACTTCCCTAAAAGAATGACCTTCAAAGATGGAGTTTGCGCAGAATGCCAGAAGCCTAAATCCGAGCATGATTCTAATGTGATGAGTCTTAGTCCCTTC
>Ga0209661_1000112_pt1 | contig 48460 bp, 44 predicted proteins | sample SaaInlV_120m_DNA_2_FD_184660 | JGI IMG/M metagenome (GOLD analysis project Ga0209661, IMG submission 184660) | Marine microbial communities from expanding oxygen minimum zones in the Saanich Inlet - SI072_LV_120m_DNA (SPAdes) (version 2) | ecosystem: Environmental > Aquatic > Marine > Intertidal... | reverse complement strand
CGTTTGCGAAGTGAGCGACCCCATATCCATGGAAATTGTCGTTCTGGAACTGACCTTTGTAGGTGTTGCCGTTAGGCCAGGATCGCTCACCGGCGCCCTCCATGCGTCCGGCAGTAAACTCCCCCTGATAGATACTGCCACCAGCAAAGGCGAGAACGCCATTTCCCTCAATAACGCCATAGTGGACTTCGCCCATATAAATGTCACCTGAGCTCAAGCTAAGGGTACCGCGACCATGGGGTTTTTCATCAGCAAACTCCCCCTGAAATCGATCGCCGACGGCTGAGGTGTAATCCCCCTGACCGGCAACGACGTCGTTGATGAACTGGCCTCGATAAAAGCTACCGTCGGGCCAGTGCAGTTCACCCTTGCCGTGCAGTTTTCCGAGGCTGAGCTCACCGGTATAGGTTCTGCCATTCGTAAATAACATATTGCCTTTGCCGTGCGGTAGGCCGCCACGAACATCCCCCCGATAGATCTGTCGGGATGGCCACGTGATTGTTCCCTTGCCATTCAGGTCGTCTGAAAAGATTCCGTCGTAAAAAATGCCATCACGGACTATTGGTGCAGCAGGGATTTTGGAACTGGGCTCGGTGACTATTTCTGCTATTGGCTTGATCTTTATGGGTTGCTCGGGATCTATGAGGCCGGACTCGCCAATCACTTCTGCTACTGTTTTCAGAGTCATGGGTTGGTCAGGTTTGACGAAGTAGCCCACGGTCGTCATACCTATTCCAACCGCAAGGATAAACCAGTGATAGATTGAAAAATGATCGAAGTACTGAAGCATCAAGGCATTCTATGCCAGTGAGTAACCGGTATAAACGTCTCTGGACACATGAAAATCGAATGTCCATGATGGCGGGATTGAAACTTTGATATTAAAAGGAACTCTCAATTGGCGATTGTTGACATTTTTGCAGAAGTAGAAGAAATCAAGCAAGACCTCGAAAACCTTTCGATTGATGAACTGAAAGATGAAATTTCCGAGAACCCGGGCCTCCTGCTGATCGATATTCGGGAAATTCAAGAGCTGGTAGAGCTTGGGACGATCCCTGGCGCAGTACATGTAGCCAGGGGCATGATGGAGTTCTGGGCGAGCCCGGCCAGCCCCTATTACCGGGACTATTTTAAGGAAGATGCCCGCATCGTGGCTTTTTGTGCGGGCGGCGGGCGTTCGGCCTATGCCGCGAGAGACCTGAAAGCGATGGGCTTTAAAAACGTGGCTCACCTGGAACCGGGCTTTAACGGATGGAGTAAATCGGGCGGTGCTATAGAAGATTTTGCGTCAAACAGCCGGTGGATTCGGCGACCTGCAAAAGAGGATTAGGTGATGACTGTTGAGTTAAATGGTATTGCGCATATCCAGATGACCGTCAACGATATTGATCGCTGCCTGCCCTTTTGGGAGAAGCTGTGTCATTTCCTGGAAATGAAAACCCTGATCAAGAATGACACGACACTTTACTGTATAGGCAGCCGAACCGGCATTCTGATTCGAGAGGCGCCGGAAGCTAAGAAAAGCGTGGGCTTCGATCAGGATACCAGTGGCTTGCACCACTTTTGCTTTCGCGCCAGGACGAAGGAAGATGTTGATGCCATCTCCTCCTTTATCGAAAAAGAAGTGGATGCCAACATCATCCACGGTCCTGAAGACGGGTCGCATTTTGCGCCGGGTTATTACTCGATCCTGTTTGAAGATCCCGACGGTATTCGTGTGGAAGTGAACCATGTACCCGGTAAAGGCCATTTTGGTGGCGAAGGCAGGTTGCGGCCAGAGGGTCCTGGGCCATCAGACACCTATGGGGAATCAGGAATATAGAAACCTAGCGAAGCTGTGGCAGGATTCTCAATTGTGCCAGCTTGTGAAACCATCGCGACAGCATGGCGGTTGTATCAACGCATTCCGTGAAGCCGGCCTGACGGAGTTTGATAGTGCTTAGGATCGCTGGTGGCGGCGCTGCATTGCCGTAAGCGTTGAACATGGCATCAGCATAGTAGAAAGAATCGCCGACCAGTTCGCGAATTGTATAAGGCTTGAGGCCGTATCGGCTGATCAGCTGTGACCAATCATCCTCCTTGTCATACAGTGATTCTGATAGAAGCCGTCTGTCAGGCTCGCCGGTTTCCATACCAAATATTTGCGCAAGGGCTGGCCACGTGTCCTGCCACCGGAAGACATCACCGTTGGTAATGTTGAATGTCTGGTTGCTGAAGGCGTCGTTATCGAAACTTAAACTGATTGCCTTTGCCAATAAGTCGGCATCAATGGCTTCGGAAACAGCGGAAGGACCGCCTGGATAAGTTAAGGGTAAGCCCTCGGCTTTTTGCAAGGTGGCGTACACGCCGATGGCCGCCAGCATATTCATCGGGGCATGCAATGCGTGGCCAAAGATCACCTGTGGGCGCCAGATTGTAAATTGCAGGTCTGTGCCGCGGCAAAGATCGCGAAGATAATCTTCCTGCAACCAGTAAAAATTTTCATGTAGATGCCGTGGATCACTTTCAAGGCCGGGTATCTTCATGGGTTCTACATGTGCGCCATAGGCCTTGGTGCCCTGCAGTAAGGTGACATGCCGCAGCTTACCGCTTGTCTTTAGTGGGTCGAGGAGGTTGCGGAGCATCGCGAGGTTGGTCTGCATCTGGTCCTGTTCTTGCCAGCCAGGTATCAGGCCAGGTTTCTCGAAGAGTGCGGTATAGACCAGATGGGTCACGTCCGAAAGCGTTGATTCCGCTATCTGTTCGCATTCAGATGGGCTGGTTAGATCGAGTGACTGAAAAGGTGCGTCAGCCAGGTCGGCTGGTGGGCGACGAGACAGGCCTACCACTGGTATCTCACCCTGCATCAGATGTTCAACCAACGCGCGGCCAACCACGCCGCTTGCACCGACTACTGCTACCTTCCGGGAATTTTTCATCTTGCTCAACTATTTATCCAGTTTGTTCAACGTCGAATTCAGGATCGCAAACATAGCGTTAAAGAGGGGTTCATGATATTAGTGTTGATTGCAAATTGCGATGTGCGCCGGCCACCGGTGGATTTGAGTAGAATTTGAGCCGGACCGAAGAAGAAAAAGCCTTATCGATAACACCGTCCTACCGCAGCTATGCGTTAGCGCTGTTCCTCTTGGTATACGTTATTAATTTTGTCGATCGACAGATTTTCTCCATTCTGATCGAGCCGATCCGGCTGGAGATCCATTTATCAGATACGCAGTTAGGCCTGCTTGGGGGTATCGCGTTTGCGATCTTCTATACCTTTGCCGGCATACCCATCGCCCGTTGGGCGGATGTGGGTGTCCGCAAAAACATCGTCGCGTTGGCGTTGGTGATCTGGAGCGTGATGACCATGTTCACATCGACTGCCAAGGGCTTCGGTACTTTGTTGATTGCAAGGGTTGGCGTAGGTATTGGCGAAGCGGGCTGCTCGCCACCAATTCATTCATTGATTTCTGACATGTACCCGGAAGAAGAGCGGGGAACGGCGCTCTCGACCTATGCCTTGGGGATTCCCATTGGCGCCGCTATTGGCACGCTGGTTGGTGGCTGGATAGGAGAGTACTTTGGCTGGCGCGTGGCGTTCATGGTGGTAGGTCTGCCTGGCATCATCGTCGCCATTGTGGTGTTTTTCACTGTTAGAGAACCGCCTCGTGGGCACTCTGAACCGGACCATGTGGAGGTACAAAAAGATCTTGTCCCGTTAGCGGATACAATCAGATTTCTATGGGGCCTGAAGGCGTTTCGGCATTTATCATTCGCAGGTGCGCTGCATGCTTTCGTGGGATATGGGGTGGGTCTGTTCATTCCCGCCTTTTTTATGCGCGTGCATGGGTTTGGGCTGGCCGAAACGTCAACTTACCTTTTTTTGATCGGGCTTACCGGGATGATCGGCACCTATCTGGGCGGCTATCTTGGCGATCGGATGGGTAAGACGGATAAGCGCTGGTATATGGGTGTACCTGGTATTGCGACAATTATTAGTGTGCCGTTCGCGGTGCTTTTTTATACCACCGGAGATCCGATGCTGGCGATTGTCCTGGCTATTCCCGGTGCCATCCTTGGGCCAATGTATTTGGGCCCAACCTTTGCGATGACACAAACGCTGGTGCCACCGGCCATGCGCTCTACTGCATCAGCGATCTTGTTGTTTGTATTGAATCTGATTGGGCTTGGGCTTGGTCCTGTGTTTGCGGGGTTCTTATCTGACACCTTAAAACCAGAGTATGGTGAAGAATCCATTCGGTACTCACTGTTAATCCTCGCGGTTGCTGGAAACATCTGGTCAGCCTTGCATTATTATCTCGCCTCCCGAACGTTGCGTGAGGATCTTGTTGCCAAAGATCAGCTTGTAGAGACATCCCCAGTTATTGACTAGTTGGGGGGAAGTGTCCTTGAACGGGTTGCGCACCCGTCTGTATGAGTCATCGCGGCCCTGTTAGGGTTGGGTGTCTGTGATACCAGCAATAGAAACGAGGGGAATTGGATGGCTGAATTCTGGATAGTCGCTCTGGGTTTGGGGATGGCGTTTCATGGCGTGTTAATTTTGTGGGTTGGCGGACTGCCTCATGCTTTGTCTCCCGGGGAAGCACCTACTGCTGAAAAGGGATCTCCGGAAGCCTTCGGGCTGTTCTGGCTGGACCAGTATAGTTACATTGGGCTCGTTCTTTCTCTGGCAGGGCTGGGACTTGTTGTGTGGGGTATTCTGTAATGGCTATTAATGAGATGTCAGGGTTGATTCCAGTGACCGCGCTGTATGTCGGGTTGCATGCTTTACTGGCTGTCGTACTCGCAAATTTTGTCCTGTATGCCCGGTTGCGGACGGGTAAGGTCCCTGCCTGGCAACCTGATGCCGCATTGCGCGTTCAAGCAAACTTCATTGAGAATGTACCGATTGCGTTGTTGCTGCTATTGGTTCTTGAGATCCAGGGTGCCTCGCAACTTCTGTTGCACGGCTTTGGTCTGTCTCTTTTTGTCCTGCGACTTTTGCACGCTTACGGGCTGGGGACTTATCCGGGCGCTAACTATCCCAGGTTGATAGGCGCGCAGGGGACCTTTGTGCTGATTGCTGTCATGGCTATCGGCTGCCTGGGATCGGCCCTCTAGCGCCAGGGAATCTCTGATGGGGGTCGGCGTGCCGCGCCACTTTCCCCGCGTTGAATCCGGGCTTAAAAAATCACCAATGTAGACCATAAATGTAGACCAGATTCCTGTTTACCCTTCAGGCGTCCAGGACTAATCATCACCAGCATAAGAGCGCAACCAGATGCTATGGTTCACTGACTATGCTAAATTAAAGCGGTATCAGAGTGCTCTTTGCGAGAAATTGATGAGGGCTCGAATTACAAACCTTTAAATTACGAAAGACGCTTCGATGTGATCTAGGGTAATTTTTGATAAGTCAAAGCGTTAGGTAATGCTGTTTTCTATAAATAAAAATAATCAAAAAAGGAAAAACGATGAACTCAAATCAAATCTTAGTCAGCTTGTCCATTGTTGTAGCGTTAGCGGCGACGGTCGTGCCGGATGTGATGCCTTATTGGCCATTGGCCCTGATCGCTCTGGGTCTCGTCAATGGGGTTATGAACCCATTGGCGGATGCGGCCATGCGGATGGCGTACACCGTAGCGGCGATTGCCATTCCAACCCTCGCGAATGGGCTTGATGCCATTCCGGTTGCGGGCGCGTATTTAAATACGGTGATCGATAACTTTATGGTTACCGTTGCCGGCTTTGTGATTGCCAATTTCATCCTTGTGCTAATCGATCAGGTCAAAGGTTCAGAATAGGCTGCATTTGATCTGTATTGCCTGTAAAGGCCATTTGGTTTGAGCCGGAGATCCGAGGTTGGGTCTCTGGTTCGGCCAATTAGTTGGTGCCGATTCCCGTTGCCCTGATGTGGCGGGTATTTAAGATTTGTTTCCAGCGCTAGCCGGGCAGACTCGCCTCAGAGTTGAATACGATCAACCCCATGTTTGAGGGCACTGAACTACACGGCTTTTTGTGCAAAAACGTGGTTTGTTCTTGCTATCCTCTGGAGTAGTCTGCTCACAGGGCTACGCATCAGCGAAACGCTGCCACCAGGATGCCGGTCTAGGTGCCCTGCTCTGCCGACCGAGTTCTCAGCAAGAAAAAGATACCCAGGGCAATACACCCCGACGCATAGGGCATTGAGCCTGTGCGCGATCCCCACGACGTCACCCCATCAACAGCAGCTAGGTAGTCTGGCAGTGCGTACAACCAAAGCGCTAGAAATACAGCAAGGAATAGCAGCAAGTAGGCTTTAGAAAAGGCCAGCAGTCCCGACATCGAGAATTCGGTTATGCGAGAGAACTTCAGCACGGTGAGCGTTAACGCTGAACCCAGTAGAGCGATGGCGGTGAAGGCCTCCCGCTGTGTCGTTAATTCAATAGCAAGCAGTCCATACCAGGTCTCTGCGGTTAGCAATACGAAGAAGACTGGCGTTAATAATCCGGCGACCACCGCTCGCACTCCAAACTGGATTCGGGAACTGATCCGGCTAAGGCTAACACTCTCTTTATAGCGGTCAGTTGTCACTAACAGCCGAGTCGCCAAGGTCAACGCGATGGGGCCAATGAAGGCGAAACTCACCATGCTGGACACCGGGACCGATGCCAGCGAGCCGTTAAAATTAGGGTAATTCCATAGCCACCAACCGTACTGAGGGCCGTAGTGATCAAAAACTTCATAAAAAACATGGTGCACCAATCCCACGGCGATCGCGCCTGACAGCGCGCCAAAGCGCCCTTCAAACAAACCCGCTTGCTTGACCAATACGAAAGACGAATACATCACTGCGGGGTACAGTGCCAAAATATACAGTGGAGCCCGGCCAAAAAAGAACTGCACCGTAAATTCGTTGTGTACAAAGAATAAACTGGTCTCATCGCCACCGAGTTTGTCGGGGAAATAGACCGGGATCTCCAACGCCAGCATGAACACTACTGAAGCAAGCCAAAACGCCAAATAGACAACGTGACCTTGTTTAAAGCGGGAAACGGCGTGGACCAAGCCCCACAAGGCTCCGGTGATGAGTAGTATTTCTACGACGTTCATGGTCCAGTGAGATAGTGCGAGCGGGCTTTTTACAAAGCCCCAGCTTGCAATAGCGTCTGGGTGGAAGCCTCCAAGCTGGTTAGCGAGTTGAACAAAGGTTTGTGCTGTTTCGCTCACATCTTACTCGGAGTCTTACCATAAATTTGTGACATGTCTCTGCCCGCGTGCCAATGTCCAAGCCACTCATCGTAGTACTCAGGCAGCGGCTGATTAACACTATCGTGCCAGGGAAACTGTGCTGCAAGCACCCCCAGTGCAGAGCGAAGTTGTGCCCAAATGGGTATCTGCCCAAGAGGATTATCACTATAAGCCTCAACAGGCACATCCTGCACAATACTCTCAAACTCGAGCTTAATCATGTCGAATAGGCCGCGGGTATGCTTTTGGAAGGCACCTGTATTTCGTATGCGAAACCAATGACTACCCACCACGTGGTTATACACATCGTAGGCGGAACTTCGATGCTCAATTTCTTCGCAGAAATGCCAGACAAACAGAGAAGCCACATTGGCATCTCCTTCACCGAAGAGAGCGGCACGATGATCTAAAATCATACGAAAAAATGGTGTGAAAATAGCTTCCAGACCGCCCGCATAGGCCAAGTGGTACTCAAGTGGGTACGACTGGTAAACCTCGTCGTAACTAGCCAGCGTCTTGTCCAGCACCCCTTGCAGTGCTGGGTATTGCGCAATTAAACCGCGTGCATGCTGGTTGTGCTTTTGTGCGTGGATTGCTTCCTGCCTGCGAAAAGCTACAGCTTCTTCCATCACCGCGGGATCGGCTATTCGCGCCTCGGCGTCGCGCATGACGCGACACATATACCTTTCAAATCCCACCACAAAAAACGTGATTTGGTTCATGAGCACAGAAAAAGCAGGGTTCGCCGGATTCCAGATGAAATCGGTCTCATCGACGTCAAAGTCAATTTGCCGCACAGTTAAGTCCGTCATCGTTCCCTCCTTGTGGACCTGTACATTACATTGCAAATTAATCAAAGCGGGATTCAAACCGCGTAACGAGTCGTCCCTAACTTAGTACGCCTCTAATAAGCCTACCGCGCCCTCACCTGTCGCCATACGCATGGCGACGACCACATACCATTCACCACATGGTTTCAATTCCCGCAGTACTTGGCCCACATACGAGCACCCGTCATACCAAATGGATGACCAATAGCAATACCGCCACCGCACATACAGCGCCAATACCCATTTCGTCTGGCTCACATCCCGCGGATACAAACCCCTTGAAATAACCCAAGGGGGTTACGCCATGCTGCTGGGCTTTCTGTATACTCATCAGCGGTGACACAGAGGCACCATTACTTAGTTGAGAAGCATTTCCGCAGCGACGTTTCCCTACTCTCGAAAAGCGGGTTTAAATAATGCCACCCCCTAGGCCGTGGTCTCTGCTCGACTTCACTCATTGCGATCAACTACGAAGGTGCGCTGTGATTCAGCGTCGTTTTCTCGAATAATGAGCAAAGGAATTATAAAGCGTATCTTCCCTTGGTGGCAAAGGGTTAACGGTTTTGGGTACATAATTCTCGGTGCATAATCAGTATTGAGGCGAAAGGAGAAGTACGTGATAAAGCAACCTGGGATCCATCTGACCATCGCCAATACAATTATTGATCTGGTTCAGGGTGATATTAAGGAGCATCTTCCGGTAGCCCGCATACCGTTAAGGGGAGACATTTTAGGGCTTGGCACTACCACCAGCATTGATAATGGTGAACTCATGTTTGTTTATGATGAGAGCGATGCAGAAACGGATATTTTCAAGTGTCATGCTAATACCGGCGGGATTCACAAGGTGTGCCCCGGTGATGGCAGTGATCATTTTCCTTATGTGTGCTTTAGCTCTGATGCTACCGATATGGGTTATTCGATCGATTTGTTATCGCTGAATTCGAATTCCGACTGGCGATTGGCTGATTGGGTTGCGGCGGCTATCGATGGCCTCGATAAACCAGCTGATTTGTACGGTGTTAGAGCTAAATGTCAGTGGGACGACCTCGTTATTACTGTGGCATCCAAACTTTGTCTGAACCAGGGCAGTCGCAACACCAATAGCGGGCCCACAGCTGGACTCGGTTCCTCTGTCTACGATTCGTTGCAGCATTATCTGCTATCAGACAAACCTTCCAGCGGCACGGAAGCGGGGATTCAGTATCTTGGTGATGCGCTCGATTGGGATTGCTGTGGCTTTTTTGACACTCAGCCAGAAAAAGGTCGAGTAACGGTAGCGCAGGCAGGCGCGAATTTGCATATTCATGGGGTGAGCGTCGATCATCGGTACGGTGGGCATTTGCATCATGAGCATAGTTGTACTCGCGTATTGCGCGTCGATGAATTGGTGATTTATCCGATTGAAACGATTAATCAGCTAGGCTCTGATTTGGCAATCACTGACGTTGACTTCGATGCGGGCACACTACATTTTCGGGTGTCCAACTGCGGCGCCATGGATGTCAGCGACATCGGCATTGATGTGGTTCCAGATAATCGTTACAGCGAACGTCAGTACTTACGCTTACCTTGGCTGGCAGCTGGCGAGAGCGAAAATTTCACGGTTGTTTTGTCGCTCACCAGCGGCGTCCATCAGGTTTTGGTCGCAGTGGATCCATCTGGAGACATTATAGAGCCGCAGGAAGACCGTAAAAATAATCAGGTTTATCTCGATTGTGTTGTCGATTAAAGGATCCAGCAGTGCAAGTTCTCCTGGGCATGATAGAGCAGATCGGCATCGTCGGCCACGAGATCCCCTTCGACCACCACTTCTGCTTTCATTGGTGAACTGGCATCGTCCATAGCTAATTTTCAAGATCAATCTACGGCCATGTAGCACCCCGAACCTCACCAGATCTAGGCGTAGTCAGCAGGAGAAGCTCCAAGGCTTTAGACTCTGTCGTATGAGCATAGGAATTATGAAGCGTATTTTCCCTTGATGGCAAAGGTATCCTCATAAGAAGTGTTTAGCATAAAAGTTGGAGAAAACCGTTTTTCGGCAGAGAGTGGTCAATGACTGAGAGGCCGTTGGTGTATTAGCCTACAGATGGGAAGGTCAATCTCTGATTAGATTTTAATGTCGGGCAGGGTGATCTTTGTCTATTAGATGATTCGCCATGTTTAATAGATGTTTAATAGATGTTTAATAGATGTTTAATAGATGTTTAATGCGTGTTTCCTGGGTTCAAAAATAGTACCTGATACTTGTAAAAAGTGTGTCAGGGTTAGGCCCGTATTCTGATTGGAAATCCGGTAGACCGGTTTCCGTAAAAGAGAAGTCGTCGCCAGAGAAGTGGTAATAGCCGAAGTCCATGTAGAAATTCTCGGCGATGTTGTACTCCGCAGAAAGAGATAAAAATGCAGAATTATCGTCAAGATTATAGATGGCCTGTGTTGCAACAAACCAGAGTGATGAAAGCTGGATGGTGAAACTTGGCATAATATAGTTCTCACCTAGCAAAAATACGCCGCCGCGTTGATACGGTGTAGAGCTGAGGTTAGAAAAATAATCGTTATGATCGTCACTGCCGGCGCCGTTGTAGTGATACTCAATCTGCGCGAAAGTGTTTTCACTGAACGAGTAGTCCACGCCTGTAGACAGCCTGAGGTAGTTCTCGTCGCCGCTGACGTAGGCCGCTTCCAGCCAGAATCCTAGATCCCATATCGCTGTCTGTAACCCGAGGCCAGTGAGTTGTTGTTCCGCGAATTCTATTATCGCAAGGTGATAGTCTGCGCCCTTATGATTGGTGCGAAGCTGCAGGAAAGCTGCCGAGTTCTCGCTTTTTGCGTCTTTGCCCAGAACGATCCCGATATCAATTTCCCCAAGATCACCCCAGGGGCGCTGAAAGCGCAAAGCATCCACGCCGTTGCGATATTCTGTGTTGAAGGTGCGGACATCAAATGGCAGGAAAATGTCGGTTGGGTTAATAATCCTCGCCGAGCCAAACGAGATCGCCTGCCTGCCGATGGTAAGGTCACCCGCATCCATCTGAATCTGGAAATTGAGACGGTCCAGATTCTGGTATAGCTGGGTTTTATTGTCATCATCAAGGAGGTTGGTCTTTGGGTCGGTAAGGCGGTAGCTGTCACCGACCACATTAAAAGTGGGTAGCTCGGTAGCCAGCGATTTCGAAACAAACACGGGGCTTAGCTCATAATGCAACTGCCAGGTTATACGGCCAGAAAAGCCATCCAGCATGATGCGCGCACTGCTCTGAGACTGGTAAAGCTTGTCGAATTGGAATACTGGGTTGTCGAGTTCGTCCTGAGCGACCACAAATGACTTTAGGTATCCAGAAATGTTGATCTCAGCCAAAGCTGCGGTAGAGACTGCTAGCAGAAATACTGCTGCACCGATTCGCAACATGTTACTTGCGCTCGTCTCGTTCAACCTTGCCGTCACGCAAATAAATAAGCCGGGTAGCGCGGTCCATAATCTTCTCGTCGTGGGTGGAGAACACAAAGGTCATGTTTCGCTGCTGGTTCAGATCACGCATGACTTCCAATAAGCTTATACCCGTTTTGGAATCGAGGTTTGCTGTAGGTTCGTCAGCAAGAATGATGTCCGGGTTAGAGGCCATTGCCCTCGCTACTGCGACGCGTTGTTGCTGCCCGCCCGAAAGATGTGAGGGCCTTCTGTCACCCAGGCCCTCCAGTTCGACCATCGCCAGCATTTCTTTCACGCGTTTCTTCCTTTCTGCAGCGCTTATGCCCTGCAGTAACATGATGTACTCGATATTCTCTTCAGCTGATAGGACGGGTATCAGGTTGTAAGCCTGAAAGATGAAACCAATGTGATCGCGACGAAAATCAGAAAGCTGGTTGCCGCTCATGTCTGCGATATTGCTGCCGGACAACGTAACTGACCCACTGTTTGGTTCGTCCAGGCCACCAATCAGATGCAGTAGTGTCGTCTTCCCCGAGCCAGATGGGCCAATGATGGCCGTGAACTCACCTTGCTCAATATTAATAGACACATGATCAAGTGCGGTCACCTTCGTTTCTTCGCTGCCAAACGTGCGACACAGGTCTCTGGTTTCAATTAGATTAGTCATGAATAGATCCTAAAGTGCTCTTTGGAGTGCCTCAGTAGGCACGATTCGGGACGCGAAGGTCGCGGGGTAAATAGCGGCGACAAGTGTTAATAAAGTCACGTAAGCCGGAAAGTTGACGAACTGATATAACGCCAGCTCGGTATACAGGTTGCCGTCCAAGAGGACGCCGGACACCTCCATTTTTCCCATGGGGATGCCGTTGGTCGAAAAATAATCGCCAAGCAAATACCCGATGGTCAGACCAGCAGCGCAACTGATGAGAGCCAGCAGTAGTGCTTCAAATAGTACCAGCTGAATAATCTGCCAGGGCGTGGTGCCAATGGCTTTTGCAACGCCGAATTCATAGATCCGTTCATAAATCGACATAAACATTGAGTTGATGACCCCAAGTGATGTCAGTAGAAAGAGGATGGTACCGATTATCGCCGTGGAGTAGCTGGACATCTCTATCATTGCCCCGATCGAGGGTTGCAGGTCCAGCCACCCAAGGGCCTCGTTTTCTTCATTGGTGAGTTGTTTGAATAGCGGCAATTCAGCGTTTTTTGCGTCTTCGGGGTCTATAAAGCGCACGGCAATCTGGTGCAGGTTCCCCTTCATGCCAAGAACGCTTTGGGCTTTATCCAGATTGATGAACACGAGGTTTTTGTCCATTTCCTCGGGGCCGAATTCGAAAATGCCACTCAGGCGAAATAGCTCCTGGGTAATCTCGTTAGTATCCACAGTGGCGGCGGTGATGATCAAGCGGTCGCCAAGTTCAACCTCGAGCAAGTCAGCGGCAGGTTTACCGATAAGGATTTCCCTGGGTTTTCCGGACAGGTATTCGCCTTCAATAATGGCCTCTGAAATTCGACTAACCTTGAGTTCCTTTGTGGCATCCACCCCATAGACCAGTGCTCCGGATGTGTTGTAGCTAGAAGCGATCATGCCACCAATAATGACTCTGGGGCCGAAGCCCTCTACGACATCGCTTTCTTTGATCTGGCTGATGACGTTTGTCGGATCATCGATGGTGTATTCCACCTCAAAGTTATTTCGAAAACCCTTTCGCACGACCTGTGCTTCACCTTCCAGTGTTTGGGTGATTCCGCCAACCATGACCTTGGTCATTCCAAGCATAAGGCCATCCACGAGAATCAGCACAACCAGCGACGAGCTGATGAGCAGCGCAGTGAGCAAGGTTCTCCGTGTGTTTCGAAAGAGGTTCCGAAAAGCCAGTCTAAGCGTGAGCATCAATGACTCCCCATCGCTTCTTTGGGCAGTATCCTGGCTGCTCGCAAGCCAGGAGGGATGCTGATGAGTACTGCAGTGGCAAGGATAAAGGCCATGGGTATCCAGAATACACGAGCTGACATTTCACCCTTCAAATGCTGGAATTTTATACCGCCCATGTCGATAGGCTCCGGTAGCAGAAAGCCCACTTCTGCCGACCAGTAAATGATGGGTAGTATCAGCAGAAAGCCCACCAGGACACTGATGAAAGCCATGACAAATGTTTCAAGTGAAATCATTCGAACCAGTTGCATGGGGCGACTGCCGATGGCTCTCAAGACACCGAACTCTCTTGTTCTTTCAAGTACGGACATCAGGACCGTATTAAGCACGCCAATAAAAACGATAAATATAATCAGGCCCATCGTAAAATAGTTGCCCTGCCTGTCGGCTTGCATAGTGCGATAAAAAGTAGCCTCGACTTTTTGCCACGGTGAAACGGTCAGCTCCGGTAGCTGTGCGGACAGCTCATTGGCAATTTTTTCATTATCATCTTTGTTGTTCACCAGTAGCACATATTCGTGCACATCATTGCCGAGCGACAGGAACTCCTGTGCGGCAGCTAGTGGAAGGTAAACCGCCATGCGATCGAACGAGGTTTTGTTGCCGATGATGGCAGAGACCACAAAGATGTCGTTTGCGATTGATCCGTCGCCACCTGAAGAGATCAGTACGATTTCGTCACCTACCTCAAGCTTCAATGTGATATGAAGGCCTCGGCCGATCATTGCTTCATAGTATCCATCAGTGTTGGGTAAGCTTGAAAAATAGGTCCCTTTGGAGACTTTCTGAAGCAGGCGAGAGACCGTAGGCTCGAGATCAGGGTCGACCCCTATTAGTCGGGAAGGTGCCGTTCTGTCCCCGGCATAGGCAAGGGCCGGAGAAAAAACTCTAGGTGTAAAACTTTTGACATCGGAATCGTCTGTTAACGCGACCTCTACCTGGTCTCGGTTCTGGATTGTCTTGTAAATTTTTGGGCGGTCCAGGTAGTCGTCTTGATGAATCTGGATGTGTCCGGAGTTATCCAGAGTAAATATGTCGATGGCGTTGCCGTAACTGCCCTCAAGTATTGAATAGCCTAAAACAAAGAGCATGTAGCCGCCCGTCATGCTCAGGCCGGTCAGTAGCGAACGCCGTTTCTGACGCAGGATGTTCCGAAATGCAATTTGGAAAGTCAGCATGACTAGAACCGCGACTTTAGGTTTCGGAGTGAAAAGGTGTCCTTGGTGATTTCGGGTACATTGAACTTAATGTCGTCGTACTTAATGCGAGTCAGATGACCCTCTTTGTTGAGTGGCCTCATTTCCAAAACAGAGGGCATCAATTTGCCGTAGTATTCTTTGGGTTCATGGAAGGTCAGTTCGCGGATTTTTTTGCCATCGTCATCGAAGAACGCTTGCGACAGTGGCAGCAATGGATCTTTTGAGATGGTGTATTCGATTCTGTCCCAAACGGTGACAGTTTGCTCCTTTGGCGTGAGCGTGACCTTATACTGGTCCACTGTTTCGATCAGGGCGAGAGAGTAGGCGTCGATGAGCTGCGTCTCTTTCACAAGGTCGTCATTGGTGAAGTCGCTGCCCATCCAGGATCCCATCATCATGGACGGCGGAACCTTGATGACCTTGTTGATTTTCGGGAAGTAGTTCCACATCTCTTCGTTGCGTTTTAGGGTGGCAATACCTCGATCCTTTTTTGGGGCCTGGATGCGGAAGAATCCGTAATCCTTGCCGAAGGACTGGGCCGCCAATGTTAATGTCCGGTTGTAGTTTGGCGTTTGCACCTGCATCGTCATGGTGGCATCGCTGGAGCCCCCGCGGTACAGCTGCTCCATTTTATCAATGATTTCACGAGCCCGTTCTTCTGAGGCAAGTGCTGGCAGTGAAAGGCAAAGCAGTAGCAGAATTCGAAACATATCAGAGTTCCTTTTTTAACGCGTCTAGGACGGGCTGTCTTTAAGTGCTTTGGCCAGCAAGGCAAGTTGACCCGCTTGATTTCACTAACCGTTGTATTGTGATTCATCTGGACCCAGATAAAAAGAAATATTGGGGTATAGGCGATATTCGCAGAATCAGTAATACAGTGCTGACGAAGAAGGCGATTAGGTTCATTTTGTAGGAAAAAAATTTCTTCACCGCTATGCAGCCATTATACTCGGAGCTGATTCTACGGTAGGAAAGATTTGATGAGCGAGAAGTATATGCCGGTGCTGGTAGGTGTTGGCCAGGTGACGGAACGTGAGTTTGATGTTGATAGTTCTTCAGTGCTGGACCTGATAGAACAGGCGGCCTACAAGGCGGTGGAGGATGCCGGTATTTCAAAGGCTAGCCTTGCGGACCTTGATTCGCTGGTTATGGTAAAAAGTTTCCGGGAATCTACCCGCAATTCTCCAGAGGCGCTAGCGAATAGAATCGGCGCAACCCGCGCAACCCAATGGCTGATGCCCAATGGCGGCAATGGACCGCAATACCTGGTGAACCGCTTCAGTGAGGCGATTGCCAATGGCGAATCCCGGTTTGTGCTGTTCGCGGGGGCAGAGGCCATGGCAACCGCGCGTAAGATTGTTAAGACGACCGGTGAACAACCACCCTGGCAGGAGGCAGCGTCCGGTGACCCAAGCTTTCTGGTGGAAGATGTAGAGCTTAGTACGCCCCATGAGCAACAGCATGGCCTCTGGCTTGCACCGGGTTTCTATGCGATGAGTGAAAATGCGCGGCGACATCAATTGGGGCATTCCATTGAGGAACACCAGTTGGGGCTGGGTGATCTGTTTGCCCGGTTTACCGAGGTCGCAGCGAAGAGTCCACATGCCTGGTACCCGGTCCAGCGTAGCAGTGATGAGATTGCCACGGCAACAGACAGTAACCGTTACGTGGCCTGGCCATATACCAAGTATATGAATGCCATGAACCAGATTAACCAGTCTGCCGCGCTGCTTCTCACCTCGGTCGACCAGGCGAGGAAACTCGGTATCACGGAAGACAAGTTCATCTATCTGCACGGTTGTTCTGATACCAAAGAGAAAAGTATTCTTGGCAGGCAGAATTATTACTCGAGCGAAGCCATGCGGGTGATGGCAGAGCAGGTATTTGAAAATACCGGTGCGAATGGGAACCTTGGCATTGATAATATAGAACACATCGATTTCTATTCCTGCTTCCCCAGTGCGGTGGCGATGGCGAGAGATACGTTTGGTCTGTCTGTTGATGATCCACGGCCACTGACAATCACTGGTGGGCTACCTTTCCATGGTGGCGCCGGCAATAACTATGTGATGAACTCTATTGCCGCAATGGTAGAAAAGGTTCGAGCGGACAAGGGCAGCTATGGACTTGTGACGGCTAACGGTGGTTACTTTAGCAAGCATGCTGCCGGCATTTACTCAACGAACCCTGTTGAAGGCGATTGGGGCCGCACCAATCCTGCTTCCTATCAGAAGGTTCTGGACGATGCAGCCGACACGCCTTTTACCGAATCACCAAACGGAGAAGCGACGATCGAGACCTATACGGTGCTCTATGGCCGTGATAACCAGCCCCAGCAAGGGGTAGTCATTGGCAGGCTGGGTGAGTTGGGTGACCCGAAGGCTGAGAGGTTCGTTGCTATGGTCGACGATGACAGCGATGTACTCGAAGGTATGACCCAGCAAGACATGATCGGGTCGAAAGGTATCGCCAGCAGTGGCGATGAGCTCAACAAATTCAGTCTGAAATAGAATGGGCACTTCCCTATGGACGTTTTTTGATGAACAAGTATTGAAGGATGAATTATGAAAGCTTGGCGGATCAATGAGTTGGGCGACCCATGGACGCACCTTTCCATTGGGGAAGTTACTTTGCCTACCGCGCCGAAAGGTGTCTGCAGAATTGAAGTCGAAGCCGTTGACCTTAACTTTGCCGACATCCTGCAGTGCCAGGGCAGTTATCAGGTAAAACTGGATGCCCCATTTACGCCGGGAATGAATGCCGTCGGCAGGGTGATAGAAGTGGGTGAGAATTCCGGCCATGCGGTAGGGGATCGAATTATCGGGCCTGCCTATAAAGGTTTTGGAGGCTATGCAGAGGAATGCTTTATTGCAGGTAGGCAAGCGACAGGGCTGGATGACGAGGTAGATCCCGTAAAAGCAGCCGCTCTACATGTGACTTACGGGACGGCCTGGTTTGGGTTGCACCTTCGGGGAAACCTTAAGCCGGGCGAGACGGTGCTGGTGCTTGCGGCGGCTGGTGGGGTGGGAGCGGCTGCCGTTGAGCTCGCAAAGGTTCATGGTTGCTGGGTTGTTGCAGCTGCGGGAGGCGCTGAGAAAACAAATGCTTGTCTGCAGATGGGTGCAGACGAAGTTGTGGACTACAACAGTGAGGATCTCTACGAAAAAGTTATGTCATTGACCGATGGTCGCGGTGTGGATGTTGTCTACGATCCGGTCGGTGCTCATTATTTTGATATGGCCAGAAGGCTGGTCGCGTGGGAGGGAAGGTACCTGATCATTGGTTTTGCGGCAGGGACCATTCCAAGTGCACCTATGAATCACGCGTTGGTAAAAAACTACTCACTCGTTGGGGTTCATATGGGTGGTTATCGGGGAAGGGACGAGAAACCATTTGACGATTGCTATCGCGAACTTTATGCCATGTTGATGGAAGGAAAGATTAGTCCGCTGGTTGATGCGGTCGTCGGGTTTGATCAATTACCCGAGATGCTGCAGCGATTGGCTAACAGAAAGTCAAAGGGGCGGATTGTGTTTGATCCAGGGTGTTGATGAACCTGGTTGTGACATTGTCGTTATTGTTGCAAGGCCAGGCCTGTTCTAAATGCGTAATGCTCCCTTGGGTTAGTTGCCAGCGCGGTGTGTTTTCTATCATGCGAATGAACTCGCTCCCCTGTGCAGGCCGGTGCCTAAAAGATGAATCTTGAACCGTCTTGACGTTGCCCGGTAGCGTTGTGTTTTCCATGGGTAGGTTGTACTGGCTGCAATCAGGGAATACACCGGGGGAAACGTTAGAATCACTCGATAATTAAAAATGGGTACAGCGATGGTAATTACAGGTGAGTGTTTTTGTGGCGAAGTGACCTTTGAGGTTTCCGGCGATGTGTTTGATGGCAGGTCTTGCCACTGTTCCAGGTGCCGGAAAGCATTTAGCGGCGCTGGGTCAGCCTATGCGCTGGTGCACCCGGGTACATTTAAGTGGACCCAAGGTGAAGCACTGTTAACGTCATATGTGAACCAGGAAACAGCGGGCCTGCAGTTCTGTAAAGTCTGTGGTTCTACCTTGTGCGGGGTCTTTAATGGTGAGGTCCATGGGGTTTCGCTTGGTTGCCTGAATGATGACCCGGAAGTTACTCTCGCTCGTCATATCTTTGTTGGCTCCAAGGCAAGCTGGGATATGATTGGTGGTGATACACCGCAATTTGAAGAATATCCGACCCCTGACGAATTTGAGGACGAATAATGACTGGCCTATCAGCAGAGTTATCACCAGAGCTATCACCACGAATATGGAATGCCTTGCTGGCGCTCGACACACCAACTGTCTGCAACGCGCTTGAAGTTGTGAACCCAGGTCGGCGTGCAAGGGGGTTCAACATTCGCCCGTTTGTCTGTGTCAGACCTTCGCTTCCACCGATTCTGGGGTTCGCCCGCACCGTCCGGATCAGGGCCGCCCACAAGCCGGCGAAAAGGATGGATGCTGATGGATACTATAGTTACATTGCTGAAGGTGGGCCTACGCCAAGTATTGCGATTATCCAGGATGTCGATGACACGCCCGGGTATGGCGCTCACTGGGGTGAGGTGAACACAAATATTCATTTCGGGCTGGGTTGTCTTGGTGTTGTCACGAATGGCAGCGTACGGGATATTCCTGATAGTCAGGAGAAGTTCCAAATGCTCGCAGGGATGATCAATCCATCACATGCCTTTGTGAACGTTGTTGATTGGGGGGGCGACGTTAATGTCCATGGAATGGAGGTCAGTGATGCAAACCTGGTTCATGCTGATATGCATGGTGCGGTTGTTGTTCCTGCCGGAGATGCGGAGGCCATCGTTGAAGAGGCAGCAAAGATCATGGCCCGCGAGCGCATCGTCATTGAAGCCTCGCAAAAGCCGGGCTTCAATATGGGGAAATTACGGGAAGCCTGGAAAGGACAGACTGAAATCCACTAGCGGTGAAAGCTCAGGGGGACTACTTAAAGTCTGCCAGTGCGTCGTCCAGAACAGAAAGGCCGCAAAGGGTGTGCAATACACCCACTTTGTCTGTCAGGTTAAAGATAGCCTCGTAGCCATCTGAATTGCAGCGGTTCTCGTGAAAGTCGACTGTCACTGCAGGTTCAAGAACAGCAGCCAGCTCTGAAGTGTTGGCAAACGGTACCAGTCGGTCGAATTGCGAATGATAGAGGTGAACCAGCGCGTTTGAGCTGGAAAAGTTATCTCCTGCCGACACTATCTGCGCAAAGCTACTCAGTTGTAACATTGCCTTAAAGTTATCCAGCTCAGGGTCGTTAGCCAGGAAAGCGGTGACAAACTCTGGATTAATTTCTTCACCGGTCACCACGTCTTCAAGTAACAGACCGGTATTTGTGTAGCTCAGGAAGCCTGGAAAAATTCTATCGGTTGCAAACGGCACAGTGGTATCTTCATCGACGTATCGACAATAGGCGCCGTCGTCGCAGCTTCCATCCAGATGCTGCATTACCCCCCGGACAGTCTGGTAGAGGTTATGGGGAGCGCCTCCGGCATAGGTTTCCCGTATCGACAGGTTCTCTGGCCCCTGGGTTTCAAGTAGCAGATGGAGCCCAACCGCGCTATGCCCGCCCTGGGAATAGCCGATGATGGCGAGGTCAGATCCGTTATAGACGTCATCATAGGCAGTATCTTCCAGCACCTGGTTCACCAGGTCGAGGGTGTTTAGCGCGGTTCTGTTTGCCATCAGGTAGGTTTCCGGCGAACTCCCAGTGCCACCTCGACCGTAGTTGTCAGGTGCGATAACAAGGTATCCACGAGACGCGAACAAGTTTGCCAGAATGTACCAGGCATCAGTATTATCCAGGTCTCCGGGAGTGCTTCCGGTAGCGTGCGTCAGAATGATTGCGCGATCCCTGGTTACAAAATCGCTGGCTGATGCAATGACAGGAAAGGTTATCGCGGCGGTTAGTTCCGCGGAAGGTGATCCATCCGGGTGTCGTGAAAGATAGCTGACCTGCTGTGAGGTGACATCATAAAGAGAATCAGGGTCCACCAGATTGCCCCAGTTTGCTTCAGCGATTTCAAGGACAAGGCCACGGACCAGAGATTCGATTCCGGACGGCAGGTCAAGGTCTTCAAAGAAAGCGCCATCAATATAGCCAATGAACATATCGTTGACGGTGTCTCTTGGCTGGTTGAATTCGTTGATCACAGTGAGACCTGAAGGGTTGGTCACGCCGGTAGAAATAAACAGCTCCGAGGTGAACTCCGCATCATTGCTGCGCGTGCCGTTTGCGGTGATGGTATAGGACGTATTTTCTTCAAGACTACACTTGATCTTGTGATCCAATAGCTGATCGAAATCGGCGACAGAAAGGTCGAACAGGTCGCGGCGTATAGTGGTGCCTGCAAAATCGCTGCAATCACTGCTGAGTTCAAGGCTAAGGTCTGAATGACCGAGATGGGCGAAGCTTGACGTTAGTTGCTCGGGTTCCACATTGGTGACACCGGGACCGGGAACCGAATCCAGTAGTACCACGGTAGTTGGTTCCGAATCAGGGTCGGTAATTGGTGGTTCGGGTGCGGGCGTTGAGCCGCCGCCACCACCGCCCCCGCAGGCCGTCAGGTAGGAGGTCAGGATCAATGCAGCGACAGTTCGGCTCATGTGAAAGTTGCGTAACGTTTAGTACGTCAAGCTTAAGCGACTAGTGTGCATTTACAAGGGTCAGTTCTTGAACCTCATCCACGAAAGTAAGCGTAGCTTTCCCTGATGCTCGACTAACTAAACTCCGAGGCGAAAATTTCCTCATTGAAGCCTACCAGGTAAGTATTTCCTACCTTGATGGTTGGCGCGCGCATATTGCCTGTTGGGCCGAGCATTGACTCGACAGCATCGCTTCCCACTTTAGATGAAACATTGAACTCCTGTACTTTCTTACCTTTCATGGCTATCAGCCTGGATGCGTCTTTTAGCAGTGCTTTAGCGTCAGACGCCTGCAGTTTCTTGCTGGCCATGACGGTGTCAAGGATCTCGATTTTGCTGGCTTCCAAGAACTTGGATGCTCTGGTGCAGGTAGTTCATCCCTTTCGGAAGTAGTACCAGGCTGCTTTCTTTGCCATTTTTGTTTTTCCATGATCAATTGTCCAGCAAGGTTAGAGCGCAAAGCCGGTTTGTTCAACCGCCAGGTTGAACATTTGCTGTGGTTAAGTAGATATTTTCAAACTGGTTGGGCAAGTTCCAGGTTTAGTATCCCGAATGCATGAGGTGCTTTATGATGTGCGCTTTGTGTTCAGGATCTACCCTATGAAGTTTCAGGTTTCCCGGTTTTTTTGGGCTCCGATCGCCCTTTTCCTTGTTTCATGCGAATCCACTCAGGTTGTGGAAGATAGCCCGAGCAAGCCTTCAATCACATCGGTTCTGCAACTTGAAAAGAGCCCCAATGACACCCGCGATTACCGTTACCTGGAACTCGTGAACGGTCTTAAGGTCGTCCTGATATCGGACCAGAAAGCGGATAAAGCGGCGGCTTCATTGACCGCTTTTCGTGGCAGCTTTCATGATCCATCAGAACGATTGGGTCTGGCACATTTCCTGGAGCACATGCTGTTTATTGGAACGGAAAAGTACCCGGAAGCTGATGGATACTTTAGTTTTGTGCAGGCACATGGGGGCAGTTCGAACGCCTATACCACGTCTGACCACACCAACTACTTTTTTGATATCCAGCCGGAAGCATTTCGTGAAGGGCTGGACCGGTTCGCCCAGTTCTTTATCTCGCCGCTGTTACAGAAGGAATACGTAGATCGTGAAAAGAATGCAGTGAACTCTGAGTACCAGTTGCAGATGAAGGATGATGGCTGGCGATCATCTGTTGTCCAGAAAGTGGCATGGAACCCGGACCACCCGGTTTCCAAATTCAGCATCGGTAGTCTGGAAACGTTAAAGGGTGACGTGCACGCCTCCCTGCTGGCCTTTTTCAAGGAGAACTATTCTGCTAACCAGATGGCGCTGGTTGTGCTGAGCAATGAGACCCTGGATGAGATGCAACCATGGGTCACTGAAACATTCCTGCCCATCAAGAATAGGCGCCTTGAAGTATCAAAGATCAACAAGCCCATTTTTACGGCAGGGCAGTTGCCGGCGAAACTCGTGTTCGACAATATAAAAGATGAGCACCGGGTTGGTTACGCCTTCCCGATGCCTTCGATCCAGACGTATTATCGGAAAAAGCCGGTTCAGTACATCTCAAATCTGCTTGGCCATGAAGGTGATGGAAGTCTGCATGCACTACTTAATGAAAAGGGCTGGATAAAAGGATTGTCGGCTGGCGAGTCGGAGATGGATGAGGGCAATAGCGTCATGTCGGTCAATATCAGCCTGACCGAAGCTGGGTCAGCCCATGTGGATGAAATCAGTGCATACCTGTTTGCCTATCTGGATCTGCTGAAAGACGGACCGATTGAAGAGTGGATCTACCAAGAGCAGGCAACAGTTGCGCAGCTCGCTTTTCGTTTCAGTGAGAAATCGAGCGCCATGAACGCTGTCAGATCCATCGCGCCGGCATTGCAGCACTACCCGGCGGAAGATCTTCTGGTAGCACCCTACCTGATGGAGGAATTTGACGCTTCGCTGATCAGGTCCTTCCTGACCCTGCTAACGAGGGACAACGTTTTGATGACGCTGTCATCTCCCGGTTACAAAGGCCAATCCACGGAGGAGTGGTTTGGTGTGTCATACGACCTTGAGCTCGGTGAGATCTCAGTGGCGACGGTTGATTCTGGTTCCTTGGAATTGCCTGACGCTAACCCGTTCCTGCCAGAATTGCTCGACCTGACACAAGGGGACTCACTCGGCCCGATGCCAGTGATAGTGGACAAAGGGCTTGAGCTCTATATGGACACGGATCTGGAGTTCAATGTGCCCCGGGCAGTCATTCACGTCAGTCTTCGTAACGATGGCGGATTCATTGCCCTTGCTGACGCGGCGCAGTCCCAGTTGTATAGCATGCTTGTTCAGGATGATCTGAATGCACTTGCATATCCCGCACTGCTGGCGGGCGTCAGTTATCAGATCGCTGCTCCGCCGAGGGGCTTTAGAGTCTCGGTCGGCGGCTATAATGACAAACAACTTGTGCTGCTTGAAGAAGTGTTAACCCGCTTGATGAATTTGGAGATCAAGGAAGATCGTTTTGATGTCGTGAAAGGTGAGTTAATCAAGGATCTCGCAAACTCCCTGAAGAACAAGCCGTTCCTTCAAAGCTACCAGCGATCGAAGGATGAGCTCCTTGACTCAAGTTGGACCGCAGAGCAGGTCATTGGCGCCGTAGAAGGTGTTACGCCGGAAAGTCTTGCTGCCTGGAGGGATAGTGCCCTTCAGGAGGTGTCCATTCAGGGCCTGGTCCATGGGAACGTGACGAAAGCTCGAGTTGATGAGCTGGCAGGTTTGTTAAAGCAACATGTCCGGATAAGTGATGTCGCCCCGGTTTCGACCATGGTGATTGAGCTGGAGGGAGCGAGTTCGATGCTGCTGGGGATAGACCACAATGACGCCTCAATGGTGCTCTACGTTCAGGATGAGCGGTCGAGTTTTGAGAATAGGGCCAGAAGTACACTACTGACTCACCTGGTCTCGCCTGGTTTCTTCTCATCACTTCGGACAGAGCAGCAACTTGGCTACGTTGTTTCCGCGGTTAATACGCAGCTCAGGGATCGTGGTGGAATAAGTTTTGTTATCCAGTCTCCGGTCGCTGGCCCCGACATACTCAGGGACAGGACTCTGGCATTCATGACCTTACAGGAGCGGGTGCTTTCTGAAATGTCGGATGAAGAGTTTGGCGCGAACAAAGGTGGTTTAATCGCGAAGTTAACCCAGAGAGACAAAAACCTTTCGCAAAGGTCAAAGCGGTATTGGGCAGACCTGGACCGGGGCGTGACGACATTCGATTCCAACATGCAGTTGGCAAAAGCCGTTTCCGATCTAGGTAAAGATGATATGCAGGCTTTTCTGAAGGAAGTGAACGGTAAGCTCGGTAACCAATATTTGATGGTCTACAGTGAGGGTAAGTTCGCCTCACCATAATGCTTACCAGTCAGGTAACCGTACAATCAGACTCTGGCTCGCGGTGGCCAGTAGGATACCTGACTCGCTCCACATGTTGACCCGGCCGTAGCCGAAGCCATCACCGACATGTTCGATCTGGTTTTCGCAGAGTATCCATTCACTTGGAGCGTGATTCGCGATCCTGATGGTGTTATCGAGGCTGGTGCAACTCATGATCTTGCCAAGGGCATTGCCGAGTGCTGAGGGCATATAGTCAGCGACAATCGCCAGTGCACCCGAGTCATGTTCGACCTCGGGCATACGAGCCCAGAGCAGGGACTGGTTGTCGCCACTTGGCTCACCGGCACCAGAGAACCCGAACATACCCCGTGCAATTCGAATATCCACGTGTTCATGAATGGTGTCACCATCATCATGGCGTTCAAGCTTATCGCAGTTCTCAGGTTTTGGTGCGCTGGGCATTTTGTACCAATTGCCCTCTGCAATATTAGGTCGTTGGCCGCAGGCCCCAAGTACAGTGATGACTTCCTGCTCGCCCAGGTGACCAACCGCCCGGCCCTGTGTGACGTTCCGCCCCTTTGCCGGTAGTAAAACCTCAATGTCGAGAGTAACAGGCTGCTGGGTGATCGACAGATACTGTCCGGTCGCCCAGACGATAGGTTTTCCTGTAGCCTGCTCCAGGGCGACGATGCCTGCAGCGAGGCCTGCGCCACCAAACAGTGAGCCGCGCCCACCGGTGGTTTTCGGTACAACGGGAAGTTGCCATTTCATCGTCGCAACAGGGTGGCTCATTTCAAGAAAATCAGCGCTGGAAAGTTTTAACACGTATCTGGTCTCACTCGGGAACGGAAGGAGCGGATTCTAGGTCGATGACCGACCTAGACTCAAGGGTTTGACGGAGTTTTTGGTGCCGCGTAGGCTGGAGGTTAAAGGAGAAGCGATGAACTTCAACTATTCAGCAGCACCATACCGGATTCGAGATGATATTCCAGAAGCGCACCGGCTCATCTGGAAGATGATTGCAAAACCTGGTAATTGGTGGAAAGGGGCAGATCGGGTGGCGATTTTGTCCGAAACTCGCCATGCCGTTCATTGTGAGCTGTGTAAGGAAAGACAGGCTGCGCTTTCACCAAACAGTATTAAGGGCGAGCATGCTTTGGTCACCAATTTGCCGTCCCCGGCGGTCGACGCGATCCACCGAATCGTGACCGATGCTTCCCGCCTTACAGAAGCCTGGCTGAATGACTTATATACAAAGGGCATGACCGACGGGAAGTACATTGAGCTGTTGGGAATCGTGGTTGCGGTCATCAGCATTGATGGTTTCCATCGTGCGATGGGAATGCCGCCTGAGCCATTACCTGAGCCGGAAGCAGGCGAAACAAGCGGGCTTCGCCCTGAAGGACTGGCTGACCTGGGCGCCTGGATTGAAATGATTTCTCCGCTGAAGGTCGCTGAACGTGAATCTGACCTCTATGGTGGGAATAAACAGGCGGGTAACGTGATAGCAGCGATGAGCCTGGTGCCGGACAGCGTTCGCATGCTGAAGATACTCAGTGGTGTTCACTACCTGGACATACCGGACGTGGCTAATCCTGGTGCTAATGGCGGTCGATCTATAACAAGGCCGCAGATTGAACTGATTGCCGGTCGTGTCTCTTCCCTGAGCGATTGCTTCTACTGAACTTCTTCTCATTCATTGATGCTCCGTGCGAGCACGCAGGTTTCAGGAGAAGCAGTTAATTTAAACGGTATTGTCGAAGGAAATGAAGTCCAGACCGGGTTACGCGGTGGGGAGGCGTTGATCCGATTTGCGGAAGCCTCGCTCGGCGACAGTTTTGATGACAAGGCAGATGACACCAGGGTCGCGCGAGAGGCGGTGAAAGATGAGCTTGGGGAAAATGCCATGGTGGATGCTGCGGGTGTCATTGCCAACTTTCAGCGAATGGTTCGTATCGCCGATGGCACCGGTATTCCATTGGATACACCGGTCGCCATGATGACCAGTAGTATTAGAGAAGATCTTGGTATTAATGAATATGCCTCAGCCAGCAATACGCCTGCGCTTTCACTGCCGCAGCGTTTGCTGGGAAGGCTACTGCAGCCTGCATTGCCATTGGTGGTAAAACTCTTGACCCGAAATATGTCGAAGCCGAATTAAACAAGTTCTTTGGAGTAGTTAGTATGCGGATGGTTCCACTTAGTCGAATAGTCAGTTACTGGTCTGAGATACAGGGAGATCGTGTAGCGATTTACCATGGAGGTGAAACCATTACCTGGAGTCAGCTGGACAGGGAAACCAACAGACTGGCCAGGGCCTATGAATCCCTTGGCGTGGGTCAGGATGATTTTGTGACGATTGCGTTGCCCAATGGTATCGAGTTTTTTAAGTCGACGATCGCAACATGGAAGGCGGGTGCGACGCCGCAACCCGTTTCAGCCAGGCTGCCTAAATTCGAACGTGACCAGATTGTAGCCGTCGGTGAGCCCAGGCTGATCACTGGTGTTGCAGATGGGTCCCACGAGGGATATCGGACGTTGCCCGCTGGATATGAGCCGGATCCAGCCATCTCCGACGAGCCTTTGCCCGAAAAAATTGCGACTTCCTTTAAGGCAATGACCTCTGGTGGAAGTACAGGCAGGCCGAAACTAATCGTTACCACCAGCCCTGCGGTCTGGGATATAGATTCGGATCGATTGCACACCCAGTTGCGGGGATCGATGCTGATACCGGGTCCGCTTTATCATAATGGCCCTTTTGTCTGGGCGATGAGTGCGTTCTTTCGCGGCAACCAGATTACTGTGACTACAAGATTTGATGCGGAAGAGACCCTCGGCCTGATACAGGACCAGCAGATAGATATTGTCTATATGGTGCCTACGATGATGCAGCGGATCTGGAATCTGCCGGAAGAAGTCAGGACCAGCTATGACCTGTCCAGCCTGAAAGTTCTATGGCACCTGGCAGCGCCATGTCCGGCCTGGTTGAAAGAAGCATTTATTGAATGGCTGGGTCCAGAAGTTATCTGGGAGCTCTATGGCGGCACTGAAGCCCAGGGTGGGACAGTCATTAGTGGCATCGAGTGGATGTCGCATCGAGGATCTGTTGGTAAGCCAAACGCGACTTGTGAAATTATAGTTGTAGGAGATGAGGGTCAGCGCCTGCCCCCCAATGAAGTTGGTGAAGTTTTTCTGCGACCACTAACGGGACAGGGCTCCACGTACCGTTACATTGGGGCAGAAGCAAAAGCTATTGCCGGAGGTTTTGAAAGTATTGGCGATATGGGTTACTTCGATGAAGACGGCTACCTGTATTTGGCAGACAGACAGACAGATATGATTCTGTCTGGTGGCGCGAACATATATCCGGCTGAGGTCGAGGCCGCTATCGACAGTTGTGCAGGCGTTCGCTCGTCAGCCGTCATAGGGTTGCCTCATGAAGACCTGGGTAATTTTGTGCATGCCATTGTTGATGCGCCCGGGGGTTTAGAGGAAGCAGCATTATTGAGCCACCTGTCGGAAAGGCTTGTCCGCTATAAAATCCCTAGAACCATTGAGTTTTCTGATGAGCCCTTGCGAGATGATGCGGGCAAGCTGAGGAGAAAAGCCCTCCGCGAGGAGAGGCTGGACAAGTCATAAACGACAGCATGCGAGTGAGACGTTATGAGTGAACAAAAAAATACCAGTAATGATCCGCCGCCCAGGTGGGTGCTAAAACTTTTCACCAAAGTGAACGTGATCGTCTACAAATTGACCGGCGGGCGCGTGATGGGCAAGCTGTCCGGGATGCCGATTCTGCTGGTTGAGATGAAGGGCGCCAGATCCGGAAAGAAGCGGACCATTCCATTGATGTGCGTGCCTCATGGTGATGGCTTCCTGCTGGTCGCATCGCAGGGTGGCGCTCCGAAACATCCTGTGTGGTATCACAACCTGGTTGCTTATCCGGATGTTCGTATTACCTTCGGCGGGCAAACCAGGCCAATGAATTCACGACGAGTGCTGGATGAAGAAAAGGCGCAGCTCTGGCCCGTTTGCTGTGAATATTATCCGCCATACCAGGACTATCAGGCTCGGACAGATCGAAATATCCCTGTCTTTCTATGTGAATAGAATCCGGATTAAATACGCTAAATTAATAACCAGGTGAAAATTAATGACAGAAATTATTCTTCAACCAACAGGTGACCAGGTTCGTGCATTTCGTGACAGGGCCACTGGTGAACCCATTTCCATGTTGAATCTGCTTAGGTTCAGGAAGAAAGCTGTGTACGAAGACGGTCGTGAATCAGAACTGAGCGGTGAAGAGGCTTATCACCTCTACGGCAAGGCTTTTAAGGAAATTATGGAGCCTAAAGGCGCGCGCATTGTGTATTCGGGAGAGGTTCGAGGGTTTCTGATTGGCGAAGGGGAAGGCGCCTGGGATGCTGTCGCAGTTATTGAATACCCGTCAACTCAGGTGATGCTCGACATGTTCAGGAACGAGGAATACCAAAAGGCCCAGCAGCACCGTGCTGCCGGTCTTGTCGGACAGATGCTGGTTGAATGTGGGCCGGGATTTAATTTTGGTTAGCTCATGAAAACACACGAATGTTGAGTTCGGCACCTTCATGTCGTTTGGAGTGGGATGTTAGTGCGGCGCGGCTGCGCCATTCACATCCAGCTTCGCTGCATTTGTTACTGGGAAAGTAGCTTTAATGCGTCGAGTTCAACCAGGGAGCGAAGCGAGTTTCCCAGTAATGTTTCTGCCAGTTTTCTGCCACGTTCATTTGCCTGGTCGAGTGTCCCGGCGATGATCACGGCATAACAGACGAGATAAAGCGCGCAATAGCGATATCTTTCCCGTGAAGTGTCTAGCGGGTAGTCAAGACCTTCGCTGGTGAGATACTTGTGATAGACCGCAACCCAGTCTTCCGCGCACCGTACGTCATCGGAAAGGCTCTGGGTGATAAAATAAGCGAGGTCGTGTTCTGGCGCGGCCTTGGAAACTGCCTGGTAATCCACCAGTGCATTACCGTCTTTTGCAAAAAAGATGTTGTCTAGGCGGAGGTCGCCATGGCCGATCACTAGTGGGCCATCATGAATAATATCAAGTAAATGGTTGACCTGATCAGGCATGGTGTCGAGTAGTGCTATCTGCTGCGGGGTGATTGCAGCTTCCAGGACGGCTGTAAAATCTGTTTTTACGACTGGCCAGCCGACCAGGAAACCACCAACCATGCCTTCACGCTGGTAGGGCATGTCATGTGGTTTAATGTCCGTGATGTGTTCTGGTTGCCAGGTATTCCTGTGCAGTGACGCGATGCTTTGAATGACTTGGTGTGCTTGGCCCACACTACAACCTTTGACCTGGTCGCCAAGCTCAAACCCCTGCAGGTCTTCAAGCAGAAGAACGAAATCGCTGTTTTGTTCATTGAGCTCGGCGTGGTAACACGCGGGTGAACGCATGGGTACGTTGGGCGCTACCTGGGTGTAAAAGCGATATTCCCGTGCGTACATGTCATAGGTAGTTGCAACAGCCCTGTTTGCCTCCGTTTTGGTTGGGAACTTTGCAATGAGAGTCGGCGGGCCTTCGCTGGCTTTCAGGTGCAACCGCGTAACCAGTCCCAATAGTCCACCACCTTCCCCAAGTGCTTCGATGTTAAATGATTCAATCTCGTACCCGAGTTTGTCGGTGAGCCATTTGGCGCTAATTTCTTCTGGGCTTGTAGGGAAGCTGGACAATTTAGCTGATCTCCTTGGGAAAGAGTAATTTACGGATATGCAGGATACCAGCCGAATTTGTAAATCACCAAGTCAAGCCGAGCATAGCGCCATTAGTCGCCGGTATTCCTGACTTTGCGTAATAACAGGGCTATACGTGGCTACCTTTGTAAGGGCTTCCCTGGCGATTTTCGGTTCACTGAACCGATCCAATGCCAGGGTTGCCAGCTGAAGCATCGCGGCAGGTAGGCTTGGGTGATTGGGAAACGTTTGGTCGAATCGTTGCAGGTATTTGAAGAGTCTTTCCTGGCTGGCGCGGTCTTTTGCGACGTTACAGAAAAGCAATGAAGATGTTCCAGAAGAAAATGCGAATTTTATTGGGTCCATGTCGTAGCTGTCGCGAAAGATTTTAAGCGCCCGTTCGGCTTCACCATCGCGCAGAAGTCGTTCAGCCCGGTTGGCGCCGAGCATGGCTGCTAATCGTTTGTCATCCCATTCACATAGCCTGGCATACAAGGGTTCATCGAGGTTGTTATGGTTCTCTTTTTGGAATACCTGGATTAAATCGAAAGCTTTTCGGTATTCATGGACGCGAGTGAGTCGATGCAACTGAATGACGAATTGGCTCAGCCTTATTTCGGCTGCTCTCTCTAGTGAAGCGATATGGGTGTCTTCGTTTTGCAGCACAGGTATTCCAAGTTTTGGGCCCTTTGCGTTGATTAGCACGCCTAGTGCCCGAAAAGTTAAAAAGAGCAGGGTTAGCGTGACAGGTATCTGCCAGGTCACGTGCCAGGTGCTGATCTCGCCAAAGGTTTGGATATCGAAATACAAAAGCGCACCCGTCACGAGTTGAAGAAGATAGAAAACGGGTGAATGACGCGATGCCGTGAAAACGATAATCGATTTGAGTAACCTGACAGGGTTAAGCAATTCTGTGAAGTGACGATGCACCGACCCTAATGAAAACAGCAGCGGATAGGTAAAGAAAGTGATGATCAGCCGGAGGGGGCGTGAAGGTTCGTCCCACCCTGGCGAATTAAATGCGCAGTAACAGAGGGTTAGTCCCGTAATGGTGAACAATCTGGAATCATGGGTTGGAAAGACCAACTCGCCGGATAGTTTGGGTACACGCTGGAATCCCCGGGACGTGTGATCAACGATCACGAAACCATAATTAAAGAACAGCGTAATACAAATCAGCCAGAAGGAAACACTGCCAATACCCATGAGGTTTGGCAATGATGACCACAAACAGGCCATGAAGAACATGAATGAATACAGGCAAAGCACCATGAGGTTTTCAAGAAAGAAAGGAAAGCGAAAAATAGTAAGCGCCTGAAAGTCAGAAGCCGGGCGAGGGTGACGCCAATCAACCAACGGACCGCTCCCTGATTTCATGCAAGGTTTTTGCATGCGATTCACGGTTGATCCGGTAGAAACTGATGCAGATAATCGCAAGCGTCGTCATCACGAGGACCGCCGGGCCAAGTGCCCAACCGAATCTCAGAACGGATTCGCTCGTTACAGTAGCGGGGTCTGCGCCCTGGGGAATGCCTGCGAAATCTATGATCAGGCCGGCGAAAATCGCGCCGGAGCCGCCGATAGCCTTGCCTGCAAATGATGCCGCCGCATAGTAGATGCCTTCCTGGCGTCTTTTATATCGGCGTTCATGTTCATCGGTCACGTCAGCGATCATGCTGGATGTGAGTGGTATAGCTGCACCCAGACCGATCCCTGAAATGGTCCCGCTGATGATGTAGAGAGGGGCAATGATCGGGTCGCTATTCGGCGGTAACAAGTCCAGCAACCGAAGAATGATGACGTAGGAGGTGAAGATCGCATACCAGCAGTGGCCTGCGATATAGAGGTGTTTCTTTTCTTTGAAAATAGTCGACAGAGGCCTTGTCAGCAGCGTCCCGGTGACGACACCAACGACACCGCCGGTAAAAAGGAAAGTCATTTGATTGGGTGACAGTTCAAAAAAATAGGTGCCGGTATAGATGATGAGTGCCTGGACCATCCCCTGGCTCATACCGGCTATGATCGAAGCGGTAACGACAGCCGTAAACGAGGGAATACTAAATGCCTTAAAGATGTCACCGAGCATTGATCTGGGTGAAAAGCGATCTTCCGGGCCCGGTTGCGGCAGGTTTTTTATCTCGCTGTGGGTTCCAAGGGCAGAGATCCAGACACCGATGACCATGATAAAAAATCCAGCCATAGCGAATGGTGGGTAGGCATCTGGGTCGAGTTGGCCATTGTCATAGTTTGCGGTAGCGCCAAAAAATATGATCGGACCGCCAATCAGGACTGCAAACATGCCGAGCAACTGTAATACCATCCGGACAGAGGACAGTAGGGTTCGTTCGTCATAGTCGCTGGTTAACTCAGCCCCCAGGGACATATGGGGTACTGAGTAAAAAGTCATAAAGGTTCTGGTAGCAATAGAGAAAATGGTCAGCCACCAGAAAAGCCCCATTTCGGTCAGGCCGGCGGGGGGTGCAAACAGGAAATAAAAGGATGCAGCAAAAGGAATCGCTGCTGCATACATGTAAGGGTGTCGTCTTCCCCAGCGCGATCTTGTTGAATCAGACAGGGCCCCTACCATCGGGTCGCTGATTGCATCCACGATAAGTGCAAGGAAAATCGCTATTCCAGACAGGGTCCCTGAAAGTCCCAGGACCTGGTTGTAGTAGAAGAGAAGAAAAAATCCAAAGGCGGCGGATTTAATACCTTCCGGAAGCTGGCCAATGCCAAAGGCTATTCTTACTCGCCAGGGTACGGGGGTGTAATCAGGCTTCATTCAATCACTTAATCGCACTGGCAGAGAGCCAGAGAATCGATAGATTTGACCTCACGACCCAGCTTGGTAAGTAAACGCGAACTTTTTGGTGCCAGCGGAAGTCAGGAATATTCAACTCTAGGGTCATTGGGGTAGATCCACTCTTCTCCCATGACCTGCTCAACTCGCAGTTCCGGTGGAATATTTTCGGCGCCAATGACACGATCTGTCTGCTGATTCCAGTGATAGATCCTGGCTTCCTGGTAAGACAGTGGTACACCTTTGAAGCCATAGGACTCCATGGATTTCTGAATCGCCTCGCCGAACTCGGTGTCTTCCAGCAACACATCATTCAGCCGCTCACCGTCATTCACTGTCCAGTAATCCGGGCGCTCGCCATCGCCCCAGTCAGGCACCATTGTCCAGGTTTCAAACAGCGTCTGGTTGATGCTGATAGGCCAGAATAGCAGCGGTGGTATAGCCCGATGGCTAAGTGGCGATACCCAATTCGGGAAAATGCCATAGGACTGGGTGCAGGTGCGTCCGATTTCGCCCACGGTTTCGATTTCAGGCAAATCCGGCAATTCGATGGAGCTATTCTGATTCCCGCCTTTGGGTCTCGGTGCAACCATTCGACCATGCCCATTTGGGTAGAAGGAGTTTACATTGCGCCGGTCATCCAGCGCCGGTGCCACTGTGCTGGGGTGGATGCTTTTTACGTGATAGACCTCGGTGTTGGACTCCATTGCAATCTTCCAATTACAGTTGAGTACAAACGTGTGTCTTGCCGCCAGTCGAACCTTATCAAACTGGAATTCTGCCCATTCATCGGCTATCGGACCCAGATATTCGAGCAGGCTGACACAGTTTTCGTCGAAGTTCACAAAGATGAAATTACCGAAACGTTCACAGCGAACAGGGATCAGGCTGCGGCAGGAAAAATCCAGGTCGGTGAAGTCTTCCGGGTCCCGAACAGATATCAGCTCACCTTGGTGGGTATAGGTCCAGCCATGATACTTGCAGCTAAGTCTCGCCTTACGGCCTGACTTTTCAGTCACTACAGGTGCGCCCCTATGTCTGCAGGTATTGTAGTGGGCGTAAATTTTGCCATCATCTCCGTGAACAATGATGACCGGTTGGCCAGCGTTCTCCCATAGCATGTAGCACCCAGGATCAGGGATCTCGTCTATGTGGGCAGCAAATAGCCAGGATTTGCGCCACAGGTGTTCTTTCTCCAGTTCGTAAAAGCGCTGGTCTGTATATCGACCTGCAGGGAGGTCCGGTAAATGGGGGAAACCAACAGGGGGTTCTGTCCTTGCAGCTTCGTACTCCATCAACCGCTTTAGGGTGGTAATTTGTTGTTCATTCATACCCATGATCAATGCTCCTATTGGCCCGCAATCCCGTTAGACTATCGGCTGGATTTAGAAATTGCAACGTGTTACAAAACTGCCCCGGATTTCTGTCCGAGGGCCGGAATGGCGCGTGTTTTAAGAGCCCTTATTGAGATATAGTCTCATACCGGGCTGACAGATGACAAAGACAAATTAAAGGAGAAGTTCCTTGGCACAAGCAAAGAAGAAAACCGCTGCAAAAAAAGCCGTAGCGAAAAAAACAGCGACTAAATCGACCAAGAAGAGTGTCGTCAAGAAACCTGCTGCTAAAAAAGTAGCAGCGAAATCGAACAAGAAGAGTGCCGTCAAGAAACCTGCTGCTAAGAAAGCAACAGCGAAAGTCAGAAAGGCCCCTCGAACCGTCGCAAAAAAAGGTGCTGTCAACAGAGGTCCCTCAAATGCGACGCTCAAGGCGATGCATCTGAAGATGCTTCGTATTCGGCGATTCGAAGAAAGCGCAGGTAAGTTAATGGAGGATGGCAAGATTCCCGGCGCGTTGCACCTTTATGTGGGGCAGGAAGCTGTAGCATCGGGTGTCATGCAGCACCTATCTAACGAGGACTGGATTACGTCTACTCACCGGGGCCATGGTCACCTGGTCGCGAAGGGTGGTGAATTTAAGCCCATGTTTGCTGAACTGTTCGGGCGATCAACCGGCTACTGCAATGGTAAAGGTGGCAGTATGCATATCTCGAATATGGATCTCGGCATGCTGGGTGCTAACGGAATCGTTGGTGGCGGCCCACCCATTGCAATGGGCGCAGCATTTTCGAATCAGTTTAAGGGGAACAAAAACGTTTCGATCGCCTTCTTCGGTGACGGAGCGTCTAACGAAGGCAGTGTGCATGAGGCAGCCAACATGGCTGCGCTTTATAAATTGCCGTGTGTCTTTGTTTGCGAAAATAATGGCTACGGCGAGTACACGCCCCAGTCAGGCCATCAGGCGATCGTTGATGTTGCCGACCGTGCATCAGGATATGGCATGCCCGGTGTGATTTGTGATGGTATGGACGTTATGGCTGTTTATGAAGCCGCAGGTGAGGCCATTGAACGGGCCCGCAGCGGGGGCGGTCCAACTCTACTGGAATGTAAAACATATCGCTATTACGACCATGTAGGTGTTAGGGGCATGGGGCTTAATTATCGCACCGATGAAGAAGTCGAAGCCTGGAAGAAAAAAGATGCGATTAACGCTTTTGAGAAACGTCTGATCCAATTGGGTGTGATGAGCAAAAAACAGATTGATGTTGTTCATGCGGCAGTAGATAAAGATATCGAAGAAGCGGTTAAATATGCGAACGATTCTCCCTATCCAACAGAGGATCAGTTACTTGAAAATGTCTATTACGTGAAAGGAGCTTAAGTTATGTCAGAAGCTAAAAAATCGGAACCCAGAGTTCTGCCTTATGTCCTGGCAATTAACGAAGGTATTCGCGCAGTGCTTCAGGAGCAGGAAGAAGCCTTTATCGCAGGTGAAGACGTTGCGGGAGCAGGAAGTGTTTATGGTTACTGCGGCGGCCTGCTCGATGATTTTGGTTCCAGGCGGGTCATCGATACGCCCATTTCTGAAAAAGGCATTATGGGCCTCGGAGTAGGGGCATCGGCAACCGGTTGTCGCCCGATCATTGACTTGATGTTTATGGACTTCCTTGGCGAGTGCATGGATGAAGTCGCTAACCAGATGGCCAAGATGCGGTTTATGTTTGGTGGTAAGGCAACATTGCCTGTCACAGTGCTCACCATGGGCGGCGCTGGAGGCAGTCTGGCGGCGCAGCACTCGCAAAGCCTTGAAGCCTGGCTTGCTCATTTACCTGGGATGAAAGTGGTCATGCCCTCGGATGCGTATGATGCCAAAGGAATGATTATTGCGGCCTGTAGAGATGATAACCCTGTCTTTGTGGTGCTAAACAAAGCATCACTAGCGATGTCAATGGAAGTGCCCGAGGAGGTCTACGAAGTGCCTATCGGCGAAGCACTGGTACGAAAGCAGGGAAGTGATCTCTCAATCGTCGCTTTCGGGCGAATGGTGCACGAGGCCATGGATGCAGCGGAACAGTTAAAAGATAGTGGTTTGAATGTCGAGGTTATCGACGCTCGAAGCGTTCAACCTTTTGATACCGCAACCGTGGTTGCGTCTATCAAGAAAACTCACCGTGCTCTGGTCGTTCATGAAGCGGTCAAGTTTGGAGGTATCGGTGGTGAGATTAGCGCACAGATTCAGGAAGAGGCTTTCGATTATTTAGATGCGCCGATCATGCGCGTTGGTGCGCCATTTTCGCCAGTCCCTTTTAGCCCGGCGCTTGAGAAGCTTTATATTCCGAATGCTGCCGGTATTGTCGCAAAAGTCAAAGAGACGCTTGAGCTGTAAAAGGGTTGTTCGATGACGGTTCAAACAATAGGCATCGTTGCCAACCCGGCTTCAGGGAAAGATGTTCGTCGTTTAGTTGCAAGAGCCTCTGTTTTTGACAACAGAGAAAAGTGCGCAATTATCAGGCGGGCCCTGTCCGGAGCGATCAATGCAGGTGGTTATAAGTTTGCTTTTCTTGATGATTCCCACAACATAGCGGGCGGTGCTCTGCTGGAATTGGGTGAAGATTGTGAAGCCGACAGAGTGCCCTCGTTAGGTACCTCATCGGTCCTCGATACGATTCAGGGGGCACGCAACCTAAAAGAGATCAAGCCGATCGCCACATTGATACTCGGTGGTGATGGCACCAGTCGAGCATTTGTGAAGGGCTGGCGAGATTCTCTACTGCTGCCTTTATCTACTGGCACCAACAATGTCTTCCCAAGAATGTCAGAGGCAACCGTTGCCGGTGCTGCCTTAGGCGTGCTGGCCGCCGGCGGTGTTTCTATTGAAGAGGTGGCGGTGCCGGTGAAAATTATCGATGTGGAGATAGAAGGTGAGAGTCCTGATCTTGCGTTGATTGATGCCGTAGTGACTCGCGACAAGTTTATCGGATCTCGTGCGCTTCTTGATGGTGACATGATCAATAGGATTCTACTGACCCGAGCGGAACCAACGGCGGTGGGTATGACGGCTGTAGGCGGACTTATCCGCCCGACACCCGAAGACGAAGATGCAGGCTTGCATCTGACACTTGGGCGAACTGGCAAGCACCAGGTTCATGCGCCAATAGCGCCTGGCCTTTTTGAAACGCTGAACGTCAAGAAAGTCGAAGTAACACCCTTTGGTAAAGTGATTGAATTCAAAGGGCCCTGTGTCCTGGCGTTCGACGGTGAAAGAGAACGTGAAATCCAGACGGGTCAAACCGTTCGAATGCGAGTCAGTCGAGCCGGACCCAGCGTACTGGATATTGACAAAACAATGCAGCTTGCGGCTAGCCGCAGGGTGTTTAATTAAGAACTAAATTTCGGATAGCGATTTATTATTCGATTAATAGGAGCAACTGATGCCTAGAGAGATTTACCTAGTCAAAGTCGGCATGTCCATGACTGAAGGAATGGTATCCGAATGGTTTGTTGAGGATGGTGGCCAGGTCAAGAAAGGCGATCTGGTCTACGCGCTGGAAACGGAGAAAGTAAACCTGGATGTAGATGCTGATTACAGCGGAACGGTTAAACACCTTGTGGAGGTTGGCGTTACGCTGGAACCCGGTGATCTGGTGGGTTACATCTTTGAGTCTGGGGAAGACATCCCGGACACGCTTGCGGGCGCGCCAGCCTCGGCACCTACCGAGACGAAGCCCGAACCCGAACCTACCGCGCCGGAACCGGTCAGTGCGCCGGTAGCTGCGTCTGCTCCAATCGTTTCAGGTGACGGGCATATCAAATCTTCACCCGCGGCAAGACGGCTGGCAAGAGAGCTTGGTGTTGATTACACCCGAGTAGCAGGGTCGGGACCGGGTGGGCGAATAGTCGAGGCAGATGTTCAGGCGGCCAGTCAGAGTGACGCAGCAGTTCCCGCGGCATCGGCAGAGATAGCCACTGGTCCCGAACCAAAAGCCTCCCCTCTTGCCAAACGATTGGCGTCAGAACGCGGCATTGATATTCGGAGCGTAAAAGGAACAGGTCCCGGTGGGCGTATTGTTCAGTCAGATATTGAAAATGCTGCCGTCGCTGGTGTCAGTGCGGGCGCTGCGGTTGTGTCAGGTCCAAGGGCCGGCGAAAGAGTGCCAGTCAAAGGAATGAGAAAAACCATCGCATCTCGGATGCATCAAAGTTTGCAGGAAAGCGCACAGCTGACGATGGATATGGAAGTCAACATGGATGACGCCGTGAAGATGCGAAATTCACTTGTTGAAGAATGGGCTAACGAAGGTATCAAGCCGACGTATACGGATATCGTGATTAAGGCCGTAGGGAAAGCACTGCTGGCTCATCCAATGATGAACAGCCAGTTTTTAGGTGCTGAAATAGCCCTCATGACAGAGGTTAACGTGGGTATGGCGGTCGCGCTGCCGGAAGGACTGGTTGTTCCGGTGGTACGCAATGTTGATCAGTTATCTATCAAGGAATTGGCGCAAGAAACCTCACGTCTGGCGATTGCAGCAAGGGAAGGTGCTTTGGGGTTAGATGACTACGCCGGTGGCACTTTTACGGTGACAGCCCTTGGTATGTATGGCGTCGACTCGTTCACACCGATCATCAATCAGCCGCAGACCGGCATTATGGGTGTTAACCGAATATTCGACGGCGTTGAATGGGACGGTGACAAACCCGTAAAGACCAAGAAGATGAATCTTTCCCTGACCTGGGACCATCGAGCGGTTGACGGGGCTCCTGCGGCGGAATATCTGGTAGAAGTGCGCAACCTGCTTCAATCGCCGTATCGACTGCTGGTCTAGGAGGCTCCATGTCAGAACATAATGTTGACGTCCTGGTCATTGGCGGTGGTCCTGGAGGGTATACCGCTGCGATTCGGGCGTCTCAATTGGGTCTTAGTGTGGGCCTGGCTGAACGCGCGGAACTCGGCGGTGTTTGCCTGAACTGGGGTTGCATCCCGACCAAATCACTGTTGCACACCGCGGATGTCATGCGTGAAGCGATGGCTGCCAGTGAGTTGGGGCTTGAAATCAGTAAGCCCAGATTCAACCTGAAAAAAGTCGTCAAACGATCGCGCGATGTGGCAGCTCAACTGAGTGGCGGCGTCTCACACCTGATGCGCAAGAACAAGATTACGGTTTTCGCTGGTAATGCGATGTTCCAGGACAAGAACACTGTGGTTGTTGGGGATGACACGATCCTTGCTGACAATATCATCGTTGCGACGGGTGCCCGAGCGAGAAACCTGCCGCATATACAGGCGGACGGGGATCGAGTCTGGGATGCGAGGAGCGCGATGACGCCAACTTTCATGCCGAAAAAACTGCTGATTATTGGCGCCGGTGCTATCGGTGTAGAGTTTGCGAGTTTTTACAACACGCTTGGGGCAAAGGTGACTCTTGTCGAAGTTATGGACCAGATTCTTCCCGCCGAAGACTCAGAGATCGCTGACCTTGCGAAGCAGTCGTTTATCAAACAGGGAATGGAAGTATTGACCGGCACTGGCGTTGACGAGGTCAAGGTCGCAGGTAAAAGCTTGACTGCTCTGATCGGCGGTAAGAACCGAAAATTTGATGCAGCCATCCTGTCGGTTGGTGTATCCGGCAACATTGAAGATCTGGGGCTTGAAGCCATTGGCGTTGAGGTAGATCGAGGCTTTATCAGCGTTGATGAATACCAGCAAACCAGTGTCGATGGCGTATATGCCATTGGTGACGTGGCCGGTGTTCCATGTCTTGCACACAAGGCCAGTCATGAAGGCATCATTGCCGTTGAAGGTATCGTCGGTGAAATGCCGCATCCGCTGAACAAGGAACGAATACCCGGTTGTACTTATAGCCATCCACAGATCGCGAGCATCGGCCTGTCAGAAGTTCAGGCGGGTGAAAGAGGAGAGATAAAAGTTGGTCGCTTCCCGCTGCTTGCCAATGGCAAAGCGGTTGCGGTGAATGATACTGAAGGCCTGGTTAAAACCATTTTTGATGCTTCTACCGGCGCGCTACTGGGTGCTCATATGATTGGTCCGGGCGTGACAGAAATGATCCAGGGTTTTGCGGTAGCGATTGGCCTGGAGACGACAGAGGCGGAGTTAATGGACACCATCTTCCCGCATCCTACCTTGTCTGAAGCCATGCATGAATCGGTACTGTCGGCTTTCGGGCGGACTATTAATTTCTAGCGTAAAAATCTAACCTAAACGATAAAGAGAACCCAATAAAACTAGCGGATAAGAACAATGACTTTTGCCAAGCCATATTCAGTTGAACGCCCGGAAGAGATTGCCATTTGTGATCCAGAGAAGGAGCTCAAGTGGGTGGAAGTAGATGACGTATTGAATCGCTGTGCCAACGGTTTGCAATCGTTAGACCTTGGACCTGATGTGCGAATTGCGGTATTTGCTGAAAATGCTGTTGAGACTGCCATGGCGAACCTGGGCGGTTTAGTCGCGGGTGCGTCTGTCGTCCCTATAAACTTTCACCTGACGGCCGAAGAAGTGAATTATATTCTTGGCGATTCCGGCACGCGTGTTTTGTTTGTCGGGCCAGAGACGTGGGAGCGGGGCGTCGAGGCTGCACAAGGAACCCAGGTTCATACCGTTGTCGCGTGGGGAGCCCCAGAAGGTTCCGCAGTAACGCCCTGGTCGGATTGGCTTGCGGGGAATGAAGCCGGTGAGCCGGACCAGTCTGTCCCACCACTGCCTAACCTACTTTACACTTCGGGAACGACAGGGCGGCCAAAAGGAACAGACCTGCCTCCAACGATGTTTGCCGGAGGTGCGACGGTTGACGAACACCTGGCCAACTTCAAGGCTGGTGTGCTGGAGCGATCAGGCGGGGTGATTGGTCCTCAATTGGTGGTTGGTCCCATGTATCACACGGGACCGCTTTCTGGAACGCGTCAGCTCATTGCCGGGGTTTCTTCTGTCATCATGGCCAGGTTCAATGCAGAGAAGACGCTTGAAGCCATCCAAGAGCACGGCATCTTTTCCTCAATCATGGTGCCTACACACTTTGTGCGCCTGCTGGCGTTGCCGGATGACGTAAGAGCGAAATATGACATTTCATCCATCCGTTCAATCAGCCATACGGGTGCTAAATGCCCGGTTGATGTTAAGCGTGAAATGATCGAGTGGTTTGGTCCTGTGTTTCTGGATGCCTATGGTGCCAGCGAAGTTGGTACCACCTGCATGATTACTTCTGAAGATTGGCTTAGGAATCCGGGTTCTGTCGGTAAGGCAGTACCGCCATTTACCGCAAGAATTTTGGACGATGATAATAATGACTTGCCCGCCAACACTGAGGGTAAGCTCTATTTTGAGGATGCAACCGGCAGGGGCGTGATTTATCACAATGACCCGGAGAAATCCGCGGCAGCGCATATTGCGCCGGGGGTCTTTACCCTGGGTGAAATCGCCTATATGAATGAAGAGGGTTTTGTCTTCATCACAGACCGATTCAGTGACATGGTGGTTTCAGGAGGCGTAAACCTCTATCCGGCGGAACCAGAGCAGGTGCTGATTCATCATCCTGCGGTGCTCGATGTCGCCTGTATTGGTGTGCCGCATAAGGAAATGGGCGAAGAACTCAAAGCCCTGGTGATTCCAAAGGAAGACATGGACTTACCTTCACCTGAGGTAATGATCGCCTGGTGTCGGGAGCGCCTATCGCACTATAAGTGTCCCAGAACACTGGACTTTGTGGATGACCTTGGACGCAACACGATGGGTAAAATTAACAAGCGAAAGCTTCGAGCTCCTTATTGGGAAGATGTTTCTTAGCGGGACTCGCTGAATTAGCGTGGCAAGATCCTCGACCTCTGGCCTGCCTAAGTAATCAGGTGGTTATGTTTGATGCCCGGGGATCGAGCCTTCTTGCGCCAAGCATCAATAGAAACAAGGCCCCATAACACACGCTGCCAAACAGGAGTATCGTTCTGGTGTTGGTCCATTCCACAATCTGGCTGGTGACGTAAGGGCTGACCGCGGTGCCTACTGTTGCGCCCAACAATAAGAGTGATACCAGCCGAGCGCTCGGCACTTCGATCATTTCGGTCGCGAATGACAATATTGCTTTTAGCAAGGCGAGGTTAGCGAACCCCCATACCAGCGCCAGGACAATTAGCCATTCAATATTGCTGACGTTCCATAATGGCAATGAACCACAGAAGGTTGTGGCTGAGGCAATCAGTACCAGGCGTCTCACGCCTACCTTAAGTACCCACCAGGCTACAAAAACCTGTGCCAAAAACATGCCTAGCCAAAACTGCCCGACCAGGCTCCCTGCCTGGCTGGGTTGGGCGACCAGAACAGTGGCGGCATAGTTTGGCAGCCAGAACAGCATTGAATACTGGCCGAGCGTATACAGGAACAAAGATATTACGCATAACCAAACGGACAGTGGCCACGGGGAAGGCTTCGCTGCGCGTTCTTCAGGCAAGGTATTTGGAAACCTGCTGATGACGGCAAGAATAGCCACCGTGGCGGCAATGAAACCAATCAACTGGTAGGTTGCACTCCAGCTAAATTCTTGGCTTACAAGGTAGGTTGCAGTCCAGCCGATAGCGAATCCAGCGACGCTGAAGGAACCATCGGTGATGACAAGCATAGAGGCCCGTCGATCTTCACTGTATGAATGCGAAATGGTAATCGCGGCACCCGCCAGTCCGATGCCGCTGCCTACTCCAACGAATGCCAATATATATCGGGCCGATTCAAGTGAATCGACTGTAATGAATGAAAGCAGTACCAGCGCAACCAACCCGTAGATCGCGATGAACAGTTTTCTTAGGCTAATCCAGTCGAAGATAAAAAGCGCAATGACGGCACCGACCAGTATGCCGCCGGTTAACCAGCTGAACTGTTTGGTTACGTCTGTGATGGATTGGCCGAAGTGTTCTGCCATGGGGCCCGACAGTATTCCTATCGGTGCAAGCATGGAGGAAAGGACGAAGTACGTAAGGAAAGATACCAGGGTAATGACAACCTGGTTGGATTTGGGTGACATAGCGACTCGAATATGGCGTCAGTAGGTAGTTTGGCGTATCGATGCTGCAGCGATAAGCCCGGTGCTTCCCTGTTGGTTCGGATATCTTAACTCGTTCTGTTTGTTACAACATTACTTCAGGATAGAAATGGGCTAGAGTGATTTAGCTAGTCAATTCTAATGGATCACTTCGATACTTACAGTTTCAGGGAAGCAGAATGAAGAATATTGGCAATATCACTTTAGCGGCGTGGGTCGTCACATTTCTTTTAGGTTATTTTGGGCTTGGCGCATGGCTGTATGAGGTCATGGAAGGCATGGACAGATCTATGGTGCCTTTGGCGCGCTCCATCGCTTTTGCGATTGGTGTGGTCACCAGTATTGTCCTGACGGTGATGTGGGCGCGAAACCTGGGCAGCGATGCACCGGTAGAAGATAAGCCAAGTGGGCGAAGAAAGTTTCTGTTGGGCGGAGCCGCTGTTACCGGGGGGGTTCTTGGTGGGACGGCGGCAGTAGTTGCAAAGCTCTCTCCCTGGTTACAGTCCACAGTACCAATGATGAATGAAGTCGGCCAGCAAGTGTTGACCGCAGAGACAGCGCATGAGAGCTGGAAAGGGTCACGAATCGTCAGTAAGAGGCCGCTGGGTTCTACAGGATTCATGGTGTCAGACATTTCGCTTGGTAGCGGCCGGATCATGCGTCACACCCATCCGGAAGACCTGTTTCGCGAAGCGCTTGACCGGGGTATTAACTATATAGATACGTCACCAGATTATGCCGGTGCCATGTCCGAAACCACGATTGGTAATGTCCTGAAGGACAGAAAGCGCGAAGAACTGTTTGTGGTCACCAAGTGGTGTACCTCAGAGGGACACGTTCGGCAGGGATCGACTCCCCAAGACTATATTGCTGCACTTGATGATAGCTTGAGCAGGTTGCAGACAGATTATGTCGACCTTGTTCATGTCCACGCCTGCGATACAGTGGAGCGACTGCTGGACCCGAATATGCTCGAAGCCTTCGAGATAGCGAAAGAGCAGGGCAAAGTGCGTTTTCTTGGTGTATCGACACATACACCAAACCTGGAAGAAGTGGCTAACGCCGCGATCGACAGTGGCAAGATTGATGTGATGATGCTGGCCTACCATCATGGCGCCTGGCCCAAGCAGCAGGAAATTATTAAAAGAGCTGCAGAGAAAGGTATTGGCATCGTCGCAATGAAAACCCTGAAGGGCGCCAAACACCGGGGTATGGTTGAGTTCCGGGATGACGCTACGTCTTATACTCAGGCAGCGTTCAAGTGGGTCAACTCAGATCCCAATGTGTCCTGTCTGGTGGTTTCGTTCTTTGAAAATGAGCACCTGGATGAATACCTGCATGCCTCTGGTCAGTCATTGACGGAAGCAGATGTTGCTGTGCTGGATAAATACGACGACCTGATCGCGGGCACCCATTGTTTCTCCTCCTGCGGCGACTGCCTGAATAGCTGCCCGGAGTCTTTGCCGATCAATGATGTGCTGCGTCATCGTATGTATTTCGAAGATTATGGCGACGAGAAAGAAGCGATGTTGCTTTACGCAGCCCTGGATAAACAGGCAGATAAATGTGTCACCTGTTCCGCACCATGTACCGGTGCGTGTCCGGAAGACATCGATATCAAATTCCGTATGGTAGGCGCGCACGAACGCCTGACCATGATCGCCTGAAGGTAAACGACTAATGTCAGAAGAATTGCTGATTCATCCTGATCCGCTTAGGGACTTCCGCATGGAGTCGCTGACTTTCCTTGGCAGAACTAAAGACGTTTATGTGTTGGGTGAAGGCCCTGCTGTTATTGTGATGTCGGAGATTCCTGGTATCTATCAGCTGGTAGCTGATTTTGCTCGTCGACTCTGTGCCGAGGGCTTTACGGTCTGGATGCCGCATATGTTTGGTGAGGCTGGCAGGGTTCCCACCACAGGATATGCATTAGCCTCCATGGCGAAAGCCTGCATTTCCAAAGAGTTCTACGCGTTCTCAGCTAACCAGTCGAGTCCAATTGTAGACTGGCTGCGTTCGCTTGCCAGGCATGCTCATGAGCAATCCGGTGGTAAGGGCGTTGGCGCAATTGGGATGTGCTTTACGGGTAACTTTGCGTTCAATCTGATGCTTGAGCCATCAGTGCTTGCCCCTGTGTTGTCCCAACCATCTTTGCCGCTTGGCAAAAAGGGTGGCATGCACATTGCGCCCGATGAGCTTCGGTGTATCAAGGCTCGGCTTGAAGATGAGGATCTCACCGTACTTGGCTACTGTTTTGAAGGAGATAGCTTCTGCAAGAAAGAGCGGTTTGATGACTACCAGGCGGCACTGGGTGATCGATTCAAAGGCACAATACTGGCTGCGAAATCAGCGAGGCCGGGAACTGGCCAGCCTCCGCATAGCGTTGTCACCCGTCACCTGATCGACGAAGACGGTGAGCCCACCCGAGCCGCCGTCGATGAAATTATTGCCTTCTATAACCTTCGTTTGAAGTAGATCGCGAGCATGAGATCTCTCCATTCCAGCGCTGCGCGCCTCCAGTCGAGAGGACGGGTTAGGACGAAGGAGACGTCCTGCAAAGGCACGATAAGCGTCAGAGCGAGGCGCCTTCGGCGCGGGCATAACACTAAGTGAACCAGACATTTGAGCTACGGTTCGTGATAACTTTCAAGAAACAAAGGATATAAACAAACAACATGATAGTAGGAATACACCATGTCGCTCTGGGCGTCAGCGATTTTGAAAAAGCACTCAAGTTCTACACAGAAGGGCTGGGCTTTGAAGTTGTCCAGGAGAGCGAGTTCGATAGTTCGCCAGAAGTCGATCGTGCAGTTGGACTGCAAAACGCGAAGGCTCGTATGGCGATGTTAAAAGGGCCCAATGCTTTTCTTGAACTCTGGCAGTACACAAATCCTGAGCCAAAGGACCTGAGGTCCAGGCCCTGTGATTATGGCTATCCACATTTTGCCCTGCAGGTTGATGACATTCAGGTGGAGTACGATCGACTAAAAACACACGGGATGGAGTTTGTGGGTGAGGTAGTACATTTTGGAGATACGTCGTCGGCTATTTATGGTCGTGACCCCTGTGGCAATGTCATTGAACTCTATGAAATCAAGATACCGGATATTGCACAACTGGAACGTTAGGAAACGATTATGGCAGTAACATTCAACGATAAAGTTGTCCTGGTGACGGGTGGAAGTCGAGGGCTGGGCAATGCGTTTTCAAGATGCCTTGCGCAGGCAGGAGCAACCGTCGCGATCAATAGCTCGACGGAAGATGACAGAGGGACGACTCAGGCGATCAATGATGCTGGTGGTCGAGCGATTCACTTCCCGGGCCGTGTTGAAGACAGTGCAGAGCTGGTAGAAAAGGTGGTGGCTGAATGCGGACGCGTTGATGCGATTATCCACAATGCCGGCTTTATCCAGGACAAGACACTGCGGAAAATGCCTGAAGCGCAATGGGACGCAGTGATGGATGTTCACCTGAAGACATCCTTTAAACTCGTCCAGGCCGGATGGCCGCATTTCGAGGAGCAGGGCGGTGGCAGAATTGTGTTGATGTCCTCTTCCGCAGGGCTGTATGGAAATTTTGGCCAGGCGAATTACGCGTCTGCAAAAATGGGGATGTATGGCCTGGCGCAGTCAATTGCACACGAAGGCGCGAAAACCAACATTACCTGTAATTGTGTTTCACCATTCGGGGCCACAGAGATGAACAGTGCCAACTTCCCTGAAGCACTGAAGACCGCGATCAAGACAGATTATGTTGCACCGCTTGTCGCTTATCTGGCGCATGAGGACTGCAAAGAGTCTGGCAGTATGTTTGAGGCGTCGGCCGGGTCCTTCAAAAAAGTTCGCTGGGAACGGGCGGTGGGATTGAACCTTGATCCAAGAACGGAAGATGTGAGCATTGATGCGGTCGCTGAAAACTGGGACCAGGTTGTCGATTTCAGCGAAACGGAACATCCTTCCGGTATGGGCGAAGCGTTGCAGTTGATGTACGCCCGGACGATGACTACACAATAGCCTTTAGTTCGTTACTCGGGGATAGTGAAATCTGGATTTCGTAGCCGTTAGTCAGGCTTAGGCCTTCCGGGAATGTTGGTAAAGGTTGATGGGTGCGGATAGGTTCCGCAATCTGCTTAGCGAGAATGCTCATGCGACAATCTGTTCAGCGATAGTCGTGCGGTGAAGCAGGCGATCGTAACCATCGTACCCACCATTGGCTTTGTGGAGCACAGAGCGGTTATCCCACATCACCAACATGTTTTCCTGCCACTGATGTCTGTAAACAAACTCGTCGCGAGTTTGCCAGTTGTAAACCTCCATCAGCAGGTCGCGGGATTCATTATCGCTCATGCCCTCAATGCCAATGATATAGCCGAAACAGCCAAACAGCCCTTCAACACCAGTTTCCGGATGACGACGAATAATTGGATGCCTCCGGGTATCATTTGCTTCTTCTGAGACAATAATGCGCATGCTTCGGTCTGCTTCCTGTTCTTCGTTTCCGAAGTAACCGTCCGGTGAGTAACCGGCTCGGGCAGAGTGGATGGCTGTTTTGCCTTCGATTTTCCGCCGAAGCTCTGCGGGCATTTCCGCCAGGGCCTTGTGCTGGTTTATATATTCTGTGTCTCCGCCTAATGGGGGGATTTTAATACTGTAGAGGCATGTGCCTGCGGGAGGCACTTCCTGGAAGCTCCAGTCGCTGTGCCAGACCTCTGCGAAGACGGGAGCCTGTTCTTCAGCCTTGCGTTCAACTGCTATCACATGATCCCTGCCGTCTACTGGCGCAATAAAAGGGTCGTACCCGAAGTGCCCGAAATATAATGAGTATCTTTCGAGATCATCATCGGAAAGCTCCTGGTCTGGAAAGATCAGAACATGACTGCGCAACCATTCCTGCCTGAGGGCCGCCACCTGTGA